>Ga0160441_100017_pt1 | contig 294372 bp, 229 predicted proteins | sample HID1971K_E1MG_FD_108260 | JGI IMG/M metagenome (GOLD analysis project Ga0160441, IMG submission 108260) | Enriched millipede-associated microbial communities from UW Madison campus, WI, USA - HID1971K_E1 MG | ecosystem: Host-associated > Arthropoda: Insects > Digestive system > Unclassified ... | reverse complement strand
CCTGCCGTAGTGGTAACACACGGGCATTGGCCTGATGCACGTAGGTCTGAAATTTTTCAATCCGTTGCCCAGGTACTAGCGGGCTCTGGATATGTGGCACTGGTGATCGACGCATGGGGAGCAGGGGAGCGATGTACCGAAGATGGCAAACAGGAATATCATGGTGCTAATTTGGGCGCTTCGTTAATGAATGTCGGTGAGTCTTTATTGGGTATGCAGCTTACGGATAACATTAGGGCGGTTGATCTGCTTTCGGCTTTGAGCTATGTAGATAAAAATAATATCGGTGCAACTGGTGCTAGTGGTGGTGGAAACCAGACCATGTGGCTTGCTGCAGTTGATGAAAGGATTAAGGCAGCTATTCCGGTAGTTAGTGTAGGCACATTTGAATCATATATCATGAACAGCAACTGCGTTTGCGAATTGCTGCCACAAGGATTAACGTATACCGAAGAAGATGCTGTATTGGGGATGATTGCTCCAAGGGCATTGAAAATTTTTAGTGCCAAGAATGACACCAACAAATCGTTCTTCCCATCTGAAATGTTGAAAAGTTATAGTGCCGCGGTCCCGGTGTTTGAGTTTTATAAAGCGAAGGATAAAATAGCCTACCAGGTTTTTGATACGGGACATGGGTATTGGCCGGAGATGAGAGATGCGATGTTGGGCTGGTTTAACCTTCAGCTAAAAGGAAAAGGTGATGGAAACCCGATCAAAGCCCCCGAAGTAAAGCCTTTGCCCGCAGCAGAGCTGGCTACATTTAAAGAAGGTCAAAGGTCAGCGGAAATTGTGACTACTGCCGGATTTTGCCAACAGCAGGAAACCCATCTGCAGGGGCAAATGATGGACGGGCATAAACCGGATTTAAAGGTTAAGACTGCAGCACTGAAAAACATACTTGGAATAAAAGGGGCGGCAACGATTAAAAATGTAAAGTCTTATGGCAATGCGCAGGGCTGGCAGAAATTAGTATTGGAAACTACATCAGGTAATTTTGTTCCTTTTCTTTTTAAAGTTCCGGCAAAGGGTAATAGCTATACTTTATTGAGCCATAGTGGAGGAAAGGACAGCATTCCTGCTGCGGATATCGAAGCGTTAATTGCAAAAGGGCAAGGTATTTTACTGGTAGATGTATGGGGAACAGGAGAACAACGCTCGGAAACTGCCATCAAAATAGATGGTGCTTTGCCCCCCTTTCATACCCTTTCAAGATCAGCCCAGTGGTTGGGAAATACAGTTATCGGGAATTGGGTGGCCGATTTGCAATTGATCGGAGAGTGGCTAAAGCAGCGTGATAAAAAGAGCAGCCTTAACATTCAGGGCTATAAAGAAACGGCAATGGCTTCTTTATTCTATACCATATTTAATGATGTAAGGCAGGCAACGCTAATCAACGCACCTTATAGTTACAGGTTTGACGAGCGTAAAGGCGTCGACTTTTACAATATGGCGATACACGTTCCTGGTATCTTAAAATGGGGTGATGTGTCTTTAGCTACAGCGCTGTCTAACGCTGCCATCGTTTTTAAAGATGCAAGGAGTATGTCGGGAAGGCAGGCGAATGCCAAACAAAAATTAATCATAAACGCCGAATTTGAGGTGCTAAAAAAATATACACAAAACAAGAAACCTGTGAAATTTACGGAAAGTAAAACCTATTAAATCAGAACTATGAAGAGTAACCGCAGAAGTTTTTTAAAGTATACAGGTATCATTGGTCTGGGCGCTGTAGGCGCACCTGCTCTATCGGCCTGCAATGTGATGAAAGGGGAAAGTAACGGACAGCTGGATCATATTCGCAAGGCAGCAGGTAGAACAGTTGTGCAGAAATTTAATATGTCTGGTTATGCTGCACCTAAAATTGATACAGTGCGTATAGGTTTTATCGGTTTAGGAAACCGTGGCTCGGCTGCGGTTGAAAGGGTAAGTTATATAGATGGTATAAAAATCAACGGACTGTGTGACATAAGACCTGAGCGTGCTGCAGTCACTAAAGCACGAATCAAAACTACGGGGCATGATCCGGCATTTTATACAGAAAATGCAGAAAGCTGGAAGAAATTATGTGAGCGGGAAGATATTGACCTGATCTATATTGCGACACAATGGGAACTGCATACACCTATTGCACTTTATGCTATGGAACATGGCAAACATGTTGCCGTTGAAATCCCTGCCGCTACTTCTGTTGAAGACTGCTGGCGCCTGGTGGAGATGTCGGAGAAAACTAAAAAGCATTGTGTCATGCTGGAAAACTGCTGTTACGATTTCTTTGAGCTGCTGACCTTAAACATGGCGAGACAAGGCTTTTTTGGGGAGATTATACATTGTGAAGGAGCGTATATCCATGACATCCTGGAGGGACTCTTTTCAAAGGACAAAAGGTACGACTTGTGGAGATTAAAGGAAAATGCTAAAAGAAATGGCAACCTGTATCCTACACACGGACTTGGACCGGTATGCCAGGTGCTCGATATCAATCGCGGTGATCGCATGGATTTCCTGGTATCTGTTTCCTCTAATGATTTTATGATGGGGCCGTTTGCTGAAAAAAGAGCAGCGGAGGATCCATCTTTTAAGGAGTATGTGGGTAAACCTTTTCGAGGTAATATGAATACAACTACCATACGTACACAGAAAGGAAAAACCATTATGCTGCAACATGATGTGACTTCGCCAAGACCATACTCACGTATACATCTGGTTAGCGGAACAAAAGGAGTAGCCCAAAAATACCCGCTGGAACCTAAAATAGCAACCGGCCATGAAGGCTGGCTGGACGATGCAGCATTTAAAAAACTGGAAGAACGGTATACTCCTGCCATTACAAAAAAGCTTGGCGCTATGGCTAAAGAAATAGGCGGACATGGTGGTATGGATTTTTTAATGGACTGGCGATTAATTGACTGTCTGAGAAATGGCTTGCCGATGGATATGGATGTTTACGACGCAGCGGCATGGAGTGTAATCGGTCCATTAAGTGAATGGTCCGTAGCCAACAGGTCTGGATCAATCAACATCCCCGATTTTACTGGAGGGGCCTGGAAATCAAACAAACCTCTAGACATAGAACTGAAATCCGGAGGTACTACCGGTGTACGAAAAGTAAATAAGTAGAGCATATTATTAACCCCAAATACAATTTGTAAAAATGAAACCGTCGTGATTTTTCAAATTACATTATAACCTGAATATAAATTACGAAAGCTTCATCACCAATTAAAAACAATTATAAGACAATGAAAATCATCCAATCAAAGAATCCCAGTGAACTGGGCACTGTAGCCGGAAAGGCAGCTGCTGAGCTTATTAGAAATGTAATTGAAGAGAAGGGATTTGCGAACATCATTCTGGCAACTGGAACCAGTCAATTTGAAACGATCCGTCAGTTGATTGAAGAGAAAGAAATCGACTGGAGCAAAGTAAATATGTTCCACCTTGATGAATATATAGGTTTGCCATTGTCACACCCGGCAAGCTTCAGGAAATACCTTAAAGAGCGCTTTTTAGATAAAGTTCCGGCACTTAATTCTGCGGTTTTAATTAATGGTGAGGTTGATCCGGTTGAGGAATGTGCGCGCCTTGCCGAGCTGATAAAAAAACATCCGATTGATGTTGCATTAGTTGGTATTGGCGAGAATGGTCACCTTGCATTTAATGACCCACCCGCAGATTTTGATACTGAGGAACCTTACTTAGTTGTAAATTTAGATGAACCTTGCCGTAAACAACAGTTTTCTGAAGGTTGGTTTGCCAGTGTGGATGATGTTCCGCGTCAGGCCATCAGCATGTCTGTAAAACAGATTTGTAAATCCAGACATATCATCTGTTCAGTGCCCGACCGCCGTAAAGCACAAGGTGTAAAGGATAGTCTGGAGCAAGCTGTAAGTAATCTTTATCCGGCTAGTATTCTTCAAAACCATCCAAGCTGTAGTTTTTACCTGGACGAGGAATCTGCCTCATTGCTCTCACCTGCAACCGTTAAATAGTTAATTAATACAGATTATGAAAAAACAGATTTCTGCCGTAGCCGTAAGTTCATTGAGTAAGCGTGATACCTTTATTTCAATCCTGATTATTGGGTTACTGTTTTTCATATTTGGTTTTGTATCCTGGGTAAATGCAATCCTGATCCCTTATTTTAAGATTGCCTGCGAACTCACTAATTTTCAGTCATACCTGGTCGCGTTTGCATTCTACATTTCCTATTTTGTAATGTCAGTACCATCATCATACCTTTTAAAGTCTACCGGCTTTAAAAAAGGTATGATGATTGGTTTCTGGACTATGGCCGCCGGTGCGTTTATTTTTGTGCCCGCAGCCTTAACACGTACTTATGAGATCTTTCTGCTCGGACTGTTTACGTTAGGGGCCGGACTGGCAATTCTACAAACCGCAGCAAATCCTTACATCACCGTATTAGGGCCTAAAGAAAGAGCAGCGCAGCGGATCAGCATTATGGGCATTTGTAATAAAGGGGCGGGAATTCTTGCACCGTTATTATTCGCCGCGGTCATATTAAAAGCCACAGATGGTGATTTGTTTAAACAGCTGCCATTGATGGATGTTGCTAGTCGTGAAGCTGCCTTGGATGAACTGATTAGACGGGTAATTCTTCCTTACACCTGTGTCGGGGCGGTATTGCTTGGCCTCGGACTGATGGTCAGGTATTCTCCACTTCCGGAAATCGATACAGAGCATGAAAGTGCTGATCTGGCTACGGCAAATTCGGGTAAAACAAGTATTTTCCAATTCCCACACCTGATATTAGGCGCTGTGGCTATTTTTTTACACGTGGGCACACAGGTAATTGCCATTGATACGATCATCGGCTATGCTGGTTCGATGAATATACATTTACTGGAAGCCAAAGTGTTCCCGTCTTATACCTTGTTCGCAACCATTTGCGGATACATCACAGGTATAATCGTTATTCCTAAACTGATCAGCCAGGTTAGTGTATTGCGGATCTGTACCTTACTCGGTGCCATCTTTACTTTGTTGATTATTTTTAGTCACGGTGAAGTGAATATTCTGGGGCATACCGCTGATGTTTCTATATGGTTTGTCGTGCTGTTAGGATTAGCAAACTCAATGGTATGGGCCGGTATCTGGCCACTGGCACTCGACGGATTAGGTAGGTACACCAAATTAGGGGCTTCCATTATGATTATGGGGCTTTGTGGTAATGCCATCATGCCATTGTTCTATGGATATTTTGCAGATTTATATGACCTTAAATCTGCCTATTGGGTACTGTTTCCCTGCTATTTGTTTCTGATTTTTTATGCATTTTATGGCTTCCGGATCAGGAGATGGAATGTTGACAATTTCATAAAACAGAATATTTGATTAAATTAAGCTTATGATAAACCAGAGTCGGTTAAAAATATATAATGGGCAGCTCATTACACCCTATAAAACAATTAAGGGCGGTGCTGTGCTGATTGAAAATGGAAAGGTTTTAGCTGTTCAGGAAGGAAATCCAGATTTTCCGGATGCCCTTGAAATTGATGCTAAAGGAAATTATGTTTCACCGGGCTTTATAGACCTGCATATTCATGGTGGTGGTGGGCATGACTTTATGGACAATACCGTAGAAGCATTTTTGGGCATTGCCGAAACGCATGCCAGATACGGAACTACGGCGATGTGTCCTACTACGCTTACCAGCGAAAAAGAAGATCTGTTGGAAACATTAAGAATCTACGAACAAGCAGACCGGTTAAACCATAAAGGAGCCCGGTTTATCGGAATGCACCTGGAAGGACCTTATTTCGCGCTGAGTCAACGTGGTGCCCAGGATCCGCGATATATCCGAAATCCTGATCCTAAAGAGTATCAGGAAATATTAGCGGCTACCTCTGTTGTTAAAAGATGGAGTGCGGCACCTGAATTGGAGGGCGCTATTGAATTTGGCAGGTATCTAAAATCAAAAGGTGTACTTGCCGCAATTGCCCATACCGACGCCATTTATGAAGAGGTACTGGAAGCTTTTGAAAATGGCTATACGTTGGCTACACATTTCTATTCCAGTATGTCGGGCGTTATCCGGCGTGATTGTTTTCGGTATGCGGGGGTAATCGAAAGCGGCTACCTTATTGACGACATGGATGTGGAGATTATAGCAGACGGGATTCATTTACCCACACCATTGCTAAAATTGATCTATAAAATAAAAGGTGCCTCACGTACCGCATTAATTACCGATGCGATGAGAGGAGCAGGTATGCCACCGGGAGAGAGCATTCTGGGGAGCCGCAAAAATGGTTTAAGGGTAATTATCGAAGATGATGTGGCTAAGCTACCCGATAGAAGTTCATTTGCGGGCAGTGTTGCTACTGCTGATAGGCTGGTCAGAAATATGATCAATATGGCTGGTGTTTCCATGGAGGAAGCGGTGAGGATGATTACGAAGACGCCCGCCAGGATTATGGGAATGGAGGAGGTCAAAGGCTCGCTTACCCCAGGAAAAGATGCTGATGTGGTGATATTTGATGAACAGATAAATATTCAGTACACCATTGTTGATGGAGCGGTAGTTTATAGTAGGTAACTACCCTACTGTTCGCATACTTGATTCCCTGCTGATCAGTTTTCCGGGAAGAATAACCTCCTCAGGTTGGAAATACTTTTTTGTAATGTGTTTAATGAGTAATTCACAACTTAATTTTCCAATCTCAAACGCTGGCTCGGCGATGGTAGATAAGCTTGGAGAGATGATGGTTGACATCGGATCATTGGTAAAACCGACTACCCCGAATTCTTCACCAACCTTTATTCCCCGGTTTTTTAATTCTATCATTGCACCAATAGCTTTTCTATCGTTGACGGCAAAGATCGCATCAGGCTTTTGTTCAAGCTCCATAAGTTGCACGGTATCGCTTCTTCCAAAGTCCTGCGAGAAACCTGAATAAATAATCCAGTCTTCGTTTAATACAATATTGTGTTTACTGAGTGCCGCTTTGTAACCCCTTAAGCGTGCCTCGGTAAAACTCAATCCCTTGGGGCCTGCGATATGTGCAATGCGGGTATAACCGTTTGAAATGAGATGTTCGACCGCTTCAAATGCACCGTTATAATCATCCTGCATTACCTTAGAGGTTTCGATTTCACTGGCTACCCTGTCGAAAAAGACAATGGGAATACCTTCATCTATGATCTCCTGGAAATGATCACAGGAATCCGAATCAGACGAAATAGAAACCAATAAACCATCCAGACTGGATACTGATAAATTTTCTATGATGTCAAATTCCCGCTCTGGAGAATCATTGGTCACAAACAGAATGATGTTGTAACCATTGTTGTAGGCTACTTCCTGTATGCCGGTGATAACGGTCGAGAAATAATAATTGGTAATGAAAGGTAAAATTACACCCAAATTGTGTGTACTCCCTTTGGCTAATCCTGTCGCATTAAAGTTTGGCTTATAGTTTAATTCCGCAGCCAATGCCAATACCTTTTCTTTCGTTTCCTGGTTCACATCATAAGTATCTCTTAAAGCCCTGGAAACCGTAGAAACGGATATATTTAAAATTTTTGCTATATCTTTTATCGTTACGTAATGACGGGCCATAAAGCTGGAAAGGAATTAAATGCTGCGATGTAAAAAAATGTTTATTTCCGAAGTTAGTTAAAAAAGTTAAAACTAAGTGGTAAAGTAAAACTAAGGCAGATGTTAAATTTTAACATAAAGTATGTTATATTTAATAAGTATTTTTCTTTAATCAGTAGGGTTTATGAAAATTATCTCTAGTTTTATAAAAAAGGGTTAGATAATGACTTCATTTGAATTAGACAGGCTTGACGACCAGGAGTTAATGGAATTGCTTACACAGGATGACCGGGAAGCATTTGACCAGATCTATAACCGTTACTGGAAAAAGCTGTTTATGTACGCCGGAAAAGTGGTAAGAGATGAAGATGAAGCCCAGGATATTGTTCAGGAGGTATTTGTTTCACTCTGGCAACGTAGAAAAGCGTTGATCAATATTAACTCTCTTTCTTCTTATCTCCATGGTGCCATCCGCTTTAAAGGCTTAGGTTACATTCGTTCCAATTCTTATAAACACAACTACATCTCATCTTTACAGGTGTTTTTTGAAGAAGGAAGCGATACCCTGAACGAACAGATGGAAATGAAGGAGCTCGATGCCTTAATCCATAAAGAGATCGGTAAGCTGCCGCCAAAAATGAGAGAGATCTTTATACTAAGTAGAGTAGAGCAGCTGAGTCATAAAGAAATAGCTGAAAAGTTGAACATATCTGATCTAACGGTTAAAAAACAGATCAACCGCTCATTAAACCTTTTCCGGCTCGTTTTGGACGAAAGGTCAGGTGGCTTGGTCACCTTAATGCTGCTACATTACTTTTTTGATAAATAATTTCATTGATTGTCAGTTGTTTATATTTTTTTGTAATGCTGTATGTCTACCAAGCCTGTTTTCATGATACATAGATATATAACGCGATTATAAAATGAATAAACAAGAAATAGCAGATTTACTTGACCGTTACCATAAAGGAGAAACTACCCCTGAAGAAGATGTACAGTTAGACCTTTGGTACCATAAAGAGGTTGGTTTATCAGACTGGGTTCCAAATACTGGTACCGGAGAAAGAGGAGGTTTACTAAAACAACGGATTGATGCTCAGATAAATGAGGTTGAAGTGCCGAAACGCAGAAATTGGTATCAGTATGCGGCGGCGGCCATTATTTTTATGGCGCTTAGTGCCGGTTTGTATTTTTTTACTGCCCAACGTCGGTCACCGGGTGTAACTACAGAAGAACTTAGCCGTACCAATGACATCGCGCCCGGCAGTAATAAAGCTATTTTAACATTAGCAGATGGATCAAAAATCTCGCTGACAGATGTTGTGGAGGGGAAACTGGCTACACAATCAGGAATTGTAATCACCAAGACCGCAGAGGGACAGTTGGTTTATACGGTTAATTCAGGAACTCAGGAAACAACAAATGCCGCGTTGTCTTACAATACCATCTCAACACCACAGGGAGGACAGCACCAGATCAATTTACCTGACGGAACAAAAGTATGGTTGAATTCAGGCTCTTCACTTAAGTTTCCTGTAAATTTTTCAGGTCTTCATGAACGTAAAGTGGAGTTGCTGGGGGAAGCTTATTTTGAAGTAAAGAAGAATAAGGACAAACCATTTAGTGTATTGAGCCAGGGGCAGACTGTTAAAGTGTTTGGCACACACTTTAATGTAATGGCTTATCCTAATGAAAAAGACATGGAAACCACCCTGTTGGAAGGAAGCGTAAGTGTTAAAGCCGGACTTGCTGAAACTTTTATTGTACCCGGTCAGCAAAGTCAGCTAAACAATGGTAAAATAAGTGTCTCAAAACTGGCCGATCCCGAAGCTGTGGTAGCCTGGAAGAACCAGCTTTTTCAATTTGACAATACAGATATAGATAAGGTGTTGCGCCAGATCGAACGCTGGTACGATGTAGAGGTAAAGTATGCCGGGCCAAAACCCGATGTTTCTTTTACCGGGGTTGTACCACGCAATGTGAAGGTTTCAAAAATCTTAATGGCCCTGGAACAAACCTGTGGAGTGAAATTTGAAATTGAAGGAAGAAACATTACCGTAACCAATAATATAACCAAACACTAAAACCAAAAAAGTATGAACGCAAATTCTACCTGATTAACCTGATCAGGGTAGCCATAAAAAAAGCATTCCGGATTGCAGCCGAAATGCTTAAAATGTTTGGGCTAACCCTTGAATATTCTCAAATAGATTAAATGTAAACCAAAACCCAAACAATCAAATGTATGAAACAAAATCTACATTTTAAGGGCATTCCGTGTCCCAGAATTTATCTATATAAGAAGTATTTTATATTTCTTGAATCAAAAGCATTACGCGTTATGAAACTAACAGGTATTATACTTTTAGTACTTACCATGCACGTTAATGCAGCTTCTTTCGGACAAAAGATTAGTATTAAACAACGCAATACCAATCTAAAAATGATATTTAAAGAGATTAGAAAACAGACAGGTTTCTACTTTATTTATAGCAATGAAATTTTGCAGAAAGCTAAGCCATTAACGATTGATGTAACAAATGGGGATCTTGATGAGGTCCTGAAAGATGTTTTCAGTAACCAACCACTGACCTACACCATTGAGGACAAGATCATCATTGTTAAATTTAAAGAGATGGTTACAGTTAAGTCCGGCAATATAGCTGCTGCGGCGAGGATAGACGTCAAGGGAAAGATAATCGATGTTAACGGTCAGCCGCTTCCGGGGGTAAGTGTCATTATTGTTGGCTCAACAAAAGGGGCAACAACAAATTCAGAAGGGTATTATGCTATTGATGCCAATGTGGGCGATGTACTGAAGTTCTCTATGGTAGGCTATATTGAGCAGGAAATTAAGGTTCAGACCAAGACAGCCATTGATGTTGTGTTGAAAGAGAAGCTGAGTGATCTGGATGAGGTAATGGTAGTGGGTATGGGGGTTCAACGAAAAGCCAGTGTAATAGGTGCAATATCAACGGTTAAAATGGACGACCTCAAAATTCCTGTTCGTTCTTTAACCAATGCGCTGGCGGGTAAAATGGCCGGGGCAGTTGTAGTTCAACGTACAGGTGAACTTGGTAGGGATGGAGGGAACCTTTGGATAAGAGGTGTCTCTACCTTTGGCGCAAACCGCTCGCCACTGATTTTAGTGGACGGAGTGGAACGGGACATGTCGGACGTTTCTGTTGAAGAGGTAGAGTCAGTTTCCATTCTTAAAGACGCTTCAGCCACAGCGGTATATGGTGTAAGGGCTGCAAATGGGGTGGTCTTGGTCACAACCAGAAGGGGGATTGCACAGGCGCCGGTCATAGAATTGAAAACGGAATACGGACTTTCGGATTTGCCGATGCTCCCTAAATTTCTGAGCGGCGCGGATTATGCCATGCTATACAATGAGGCCTTAGGTCGGGAAAATTATTCAAAAGAATACATCGAGAATACAAAGAACGGAACTGATCCTTATTTGTACCCCAATGTAAACTGGTTTGATGAAACTTATAAAAAGTATGCTTACAATACAACCACCACGCTAAATGTACGTGGGGGAGGTGAGGTAGCACGTTACTTTGTAGGATTGGGTTATATCCACGAAAACGGTAACCTCAAAGACAATCCTGATGGTGATTATAAATCGAACCTGGACCTTCAGCGATATAATTTCCGCTCCAATGTAGATGTTACCCTTTCTAAAAGCACGATATTGGAGTTAGAAATCGGTGGTAACCTGACCGATTTACGTACGCCGGGTACGGGAGGAACAATTTATTCCTCAACGTTTACGCCGGCCGGTGAACTATTTTACTGGTCGTACCTGGCCACACCAATATCTAACCCGGTTAGGATCCCAATCGGTAAAGACATCAATGGAAACGACATTATGGGCTGGGGGGCGCCTACACAGGTAGGGGAATCGAATCCCGTTGAACGTTTGATGGGATCAGGGTTTAAAACTGAATTCCGCAACCAGTTTACCAGTCAGATTTCCTTAAATCAGGACCTGAAATCTGTTTTAGACGGTTTAAAATTCAGACTGTCTTATTCTTTTGATGCAAACAATACAACCACCATTTCAAGAACTAAAAACAGCGCTACCTATGGAGTGCAGGGAAGGGATCCGTTAACAGGAAACCTCCTTTTTAAAGAAGTTCAGGTAGGTACAGAGTTCCTTGGCTTCGGTAATGTTCAGACCAGCAATCGTGCAAAAGAAATGAAAGCACAGTTTCTGTATAATAAGGCCTTCGCTGAGAAACATCATGTAAGTGGAATGCTGATGTACTATCAGCGGGATTATATCTTAGGCAATGCGGGCTCAGCAATTCTATCTCTTCCGTACCGCCGTCAGGGTATTGCAGGACGAACAACTTATGATTACGATGATAAATATTTTGCGGAGTTTAATGTAGGTTATAACGGTTCGGAGAATTTCCCTAAAGAAAAGCGCTTTGGTTGGTTCCCTGCGGTAGCCGCAGGTTGGATCGTGTCGAATGAATCTTTCTTTAAAGGGTTGAAAGGGACTGTTGACCTGTTAAAAATTAAAGGATCTATAGGTTTGGTGGGCTCAGAAGCTTTACCGGGCAGTGACCGCTATGGTTACCTCTCTATTTACGGAACCGGTCTGGGTAATTATGTTTTCGGGGAAACGGCAACTAGCTATACCGGAACGGGAGAGAACCGTATCGGGGTTGCTAATTTAACCTGGGAAAAAGGCTTAAAACGGAATATTGGTCTGGAACTTAAAATGTTCGGAAATGCACTTTCGCTGGAGGCCGATTATTTCCATGAAAAAAGAACAGATATTTTGCTGCAGCGGACCTCATTACCTGGTATTACCGGTTACAACTCTCAGCCCTATGCGAATATGGGTGAAATGTTGAACCGTGGTGTAGATGCTACTTTAGAATTTAACCATCGGTTTGGTGATATCGGTACACGGGTTTATGGAAACTTTACCTATGCACGTGATAAAATATTGTCGATGGATGAAGCCAATAAAAATTATGCTTACCGAATGCGTACCGGGAATAAGTACAATCAGGTTTTCGGACTCATAGCCATGGGGTATTTTGAAAGTGAAGCTGATATCGCGAATAGTCCGGCCCAGCAGTTTGGTGTAGTTCGACCAGGGGATATTAAATACCTGGACGTGAATGGAGATGGGAAAGTAAGTGTTGATGATGAAACGCCTATCGGTTATTCGAACCTTCCCGAAATCAATTATGGATTTGGTTTCCAGGTTGATTATAAAGGATTTGATATTGGTGTGTTTATGCGAGGACAAGGTCGTGTAAGCTATGCGCTTGGTGGTGACTACATACCATTCTCTGAGGGAGTAGGTAAGCATAACCTTTTTGTACAGGCATTGGACCGCTGGACTGTGGATAACCCGAGACAAGATGCGCTTTATCCCCGTCTATACAATGGTACATCTGCCAACAACTGGCAGAGATCAACCAAAACCATTTACGATGGCAGTTATCTCCGCTTATCAGATGTGGAGGTAGGTTATACTTTCAACACCAAAATAGTATCAGCTATCAAGTTAAAAAGTCTGCGTTTATATGCACTGGCCAATAACGTAGCCGTTTGGGCCCCCTGGAAAATGTGGGACCCGGAGCTTGCCGGTCCGGGCAACTATCCCTTACAACGTAAAGCAAATTTTGGTATCAGGGCTAAATTCTAAACCTACAGATCATGAAAAGAAATTTAAATATATACATACTGCTGTCGATGCTGGTGCTGATGACGGTAACCGGTTGCAAGAAGTTTCTGGATAAACAACCCGACGATATGAAGACAGATGCAATGATCTGGAGTTCACGTAAGGAAACAGAAGCATTTTTATACAATGTGTACGCCTCAATACCCGCCGCTAACTTATACCAGGATGATCCCTGGTTAGGTTGTTCAGATGAAATAGATTTGAGCTGGAACGTATACAATACTTATGGTATTAACCTGGGGAACTGGAATACCAATTCGGGTTTCTACGAAAAATGGGGACAATACTATAAGGCGATAAGAGCGTCTTTCATTTTTGAAAACAATGTCGATAAAAACAATGAGTTAAGCGCAGCATTGAAAACCCAGTACAAAGCTGAAGTTAAGTTTCTTCGTGGTTATTACTACTGGTTGTTGCTCAGACAATACGGTCCTGCGGTATTGATCAAACAGGAACTGCCCGCTGATACGGATTGGGGATCAATCCCGAGGACACCTTATGATGAGTGTGTAAACTATATCGTGCAAATGATGGACGAGGCAGAGCAAGGCTTGCCTTTAGATTGGCAAAACGATAAGCAATGGTTGGGTAAACCTAATAAGATAGTATGCCGTGCGGTTAAAGGTATTGTATTGACAATGGCCGCGAGCCCGCAATGGAACGGGAATACGGATTATGCTTCCTTTAAAAATCATGATGGTACCCCACTTACCAGTACAACCTATGATGAGAACAAATGGAAAAGAGCTGCGGATGCCAGCTATGCGGTAATTCAGACTGCCGAAAGTAACCCTGGCTCGAACGTTAAATTATACAGAAATAATGAAAATGGGGATGCCGTATTTAATCCGCTTAAGTCAGTTAGGGATATTAAAGTAAAGAAATGGAACTGTGAAATTATCTGGGGCCGTGCCGGTTATAATCCTTCGGGATGGGAGATCCATACTTCTCCTGGCCCGAATAATTTAGGTGGAGTAGGTCCAACCCAGAGGGTAGTTGATGCATTTTTAATGAAAAATGGAAGAACGATAGATGATCCGCAATCCGGTTATGTTGAAGAAGGCTTTGCGGTGGCCGGAGGAGATAACTGGAACCCTAATAACCGGAATATTACTACCGACCGGGTGAAAATGATTGACGATATACGTAGCGGTGATGCTTGGGGGCACTGGGCTGGAGAATGGAATATGTACACCAACAGAGAGGCACGTTTTTATGCCAATATATTGTACAATAAACGAATCATCCCCCAGTTGCCGAGCGACATAGATAAGCGTAATTACTACAATACCGCCAGTCAGCAAAATGGCTACGGTAGAGCTGAACTGTATTTCGGAGGTGTATCCCGTTCTTCAGGTTCTTATACCTTTTATTCCAGGACTGGATATCTATGTTTGAAAGATGTGGATTACATGAGCAACCTGCGTGACAGGGTTTGGGTAACTAATCCAAGGACGGAGATATTTATTCGTTATGCCGGAGTAATGCTGGATTACATAGAAGCTTTAAATGAGTATAACCCTGGCTCGCCCGATATTGAGAAATATTGGAATATGATCCGCTCCCGTGCGGGAATCCCTGGCATCTTTGCGGTATATCCCCAGATAAAAGGAGATAAGATTGCGCAAAGAGAACATATTTTAAGAGAACGGCAGATTGAGCTTGCATTTGAATGTGATCGTTTCTTTACCACAAGAAGAAGGTGGCTGGCGCATAGTGCTGACAATGGCGATCCAAGACGTAATTGGGGTGATGGCGGTAAAATGTGGGGTATGGATGTAAATGCAGGTGCTACCGCAACAAATACTTTCGCCTATACCGGGTTTTATAAGCGTGTGCCTTTTGAAGAAAGGGTGTTTCCTATGAAATTTAATCTGTTCCCTATTCTTCAAAGTGAAATCGATAAAAATCCTTCCATGGTTCAAAATCCAGGATGGTAATTGATAATCCAGTTTTAATCTGAAATAGTTATGTTAAAGAAATATAGATTTTTAAATGCACTGTTGTTTTTCGCTGTCATCTTATGCATTTCATGCGAAAAAGGGGAAGACATGATCAACGTAGACAGTACGGTGTACATTCCGAATTCGGGATTAACTACACAAACGGCGCTCCTGGGCGAATCTGTTTTTAAGCTAGGTGTTTATAAAGCCGGAATAAATCAAAAAGATGCCCGGGTAACGGTTAATATGGGTGTTGATCAGGACGCTTTTACAGCCTTTCTGGCAACGAATCCCGGTTATGAATTACTGCCGGCAACGAATTACAATATCCCTTCTGCCGAAGTTGTGATCGGAGGTGAGCGGGAAGACCTGAATATCCGGTTGACAAACATTACGGAAAATACTTTTACAGGTAAAAAATATGTGCTCCCCATTAGTATTAGGAGTACCAGTCCTGAGGCAAAAATGAATGCTGAAAAGAAGGTGGCCTTTCTTTATTTTTCCAGGTTCCGCAATGCTTACGAGTCTAAGTATAAAATGTACGGAGAAGTGACCAGTGATGCCGGGGCGATAACTAAAATAGATGAAGTACAGCTACCTGTTTCGGTTTCTGCCAATGTTTTAGAAATAACAGGTCCGGTGGCCGGAATGAAGGTCCGGTTGGCCGTTATGAATAATAAGGTAGTGATTACCGGTGCGCCTGGGTCTGAAATATATGCCATACAAAACAATACCGCTAAAGGGGAAAGTACTTATGCCGGGAGTTTTGATCCTGTTTATCAGGCTTATAAAGGTGCGTTCAAATTGTTCTATAGTTACATGTTAAATGGTAAAGTTCAACAGGTTGCTGTTGAGCTGTCCTTTACTTTATAAATAGGTCCGTATGTATAAAAATATATTATTCCTGCAGCTAGCCCTGGTTATGCTGCTTGGCTACTCCTGTAAAAAGGATGAGAATAAAGGTGATTTTAGCAGTTCCGCCAATTCAGTGTACGTTACGTTTGCCGATGGTTCAGGTTTTTTTAATCCCGGGCAGTCAACACCCTATGGTGATACCATTAAATTTGTATTTCCAACGCATTATCCAGCTGCATCGAACAATCTGATCAATATCAGTGCGATGAAAATTAAGGCAAATGAACCTACTACAGTAAAGACAGTCGCAGGCGGTTCTGATCAGGTAGATTTAACAAAGCCTACTGAGATCATTATCCGCTCTGCCGATGGATCAGAACGTAAACACATTTTAATCGGCGAGATTAGAAAAAGTAATGAAGCGATTATTACCAGTTTTAATTTGCCAGCGGCAAATCTGACCGGCTTTTTACTAGAATCTCAAAAAATAGTAGGATTGGTAGCCGGTGGGGCCGATATTACTAATCAGGTTCCAACGATTGCCATCTCCGCCCATGCGATTATATCGCCTGCAGTTAACCTGGCGCAGGATTTTAGTAAACCGGTTGTTTATACGGTGACGGCAGAAAATGGTAAATCTGTACAATATACGGTCAAACCCATTACGCCTCAAAAGGAAGCTTCTGGAATTCGTGCGGGTAGTATGAAATTGTTGTGGACCAAAAGCTTAGTGGAATTGGGGATTAGTGGGACAGATAATTTCACAACGTCAATTGCCGCGACTGATGATCACCTGGTTGTGAATACACGTGGTGCTTTGAATAAATATCTGAATAGGTTTACGGGGGAGGTAGCAGGAACAATGAACATGACCGGTATTACTTCAGTTAACTTTCAGAATTTCTTTGCTACAAGTGATGAAGCCGGACATATCCTCATTTCTAATCTGACAAATGTTGTCGGAAATAGCTTGTTTATCTACAAGTATAACAGTGCCGCTGATCAGGCGCCGGTTAAATTTATTGAATATCCGGGATTGGCCGCCGGACAACAATTAGGGAGGAAGATGTCTGTAAAAGGAGATTTGAGTAAAAATGCCCTGATTTTTGTGGCCGCCAGTAATTCTGATAATTCTATTTTGAGATGGCAGGTGGTAAACGGTAACCTGGTTTCTCAAACACCAACTATCTTTAGATATACAGGCTCAAAAACATGGACTGTTATGGCTGACGTAATTTCCGAAGGCCCGGCGCTGACGGATAAAATGTACCTCTCTGCTCAGGCAGGTGATATTGCTTGTATGGATCCCAGTGGCGCTTCACTTAGCCAGGTCGATGTAACTGCATCTGGATTTAATTTGAGCCATAGTCTGGATTTTGCAGCGTTTAACAATGCTAAATACCTGGCAGTGGTTAATGTAAGTACCAATATTGCCGGGAATGGTTATTTATACAATGTAACCAATCCATTGTTGCTTTCTACCCCTCCCACCAGTGCTGACTATGGTAAGGTAATGGTATTTAAATCGTCAATGATGACTACCGCTGCGAACGGAAACCTAACAGGGGATGTGGCTTTAAAAGTGTCTAAAGACGGATACAAAATGATCATGTATGTGTTGATCACCAATGGCAGTATTGCCGCATATGAATTTGATTGTATTGACCTGAGTAGCATTAAATAACAATATAGGATAAAAGATAATCATACAGTAGTACCCCATCTGTTGGCGCCCCTTAGGTAAGGGCGCCGCAGATAATAATGAATTTATACACGCAAAGAAATTTACACACATAAAATACATACAAATGAAACCCTTATTATTCTTTATCTGCATTTTATTCCTGGCAGGCCCTGTGGGTGCCCAGGAAACCGGCCAATATGGCAAAACCAATATTGCTGATCTGGTATTAATTTATCAGGGCGGTACACATCGCCCTATGGAATGGACAAAGGACCAATTTCTTCCATATATTGTTCATGAGGATAGTAAAGGAAAGAAAAATTGGCTTTATGATGGCTTTCTTTTTTTAGAATTTAAGGACGGGAAAGGTAGGACTTATGCACCCGGTTATGCGAAGTTAAATGCCCGCAAACCAGAATGGGAATGGTTGATGGACAGAAATTTCGAAAAGGATAAAGCTTTTTATGCCCTCAACCAGGCCATCGAAGAGCAGGTTCCTAAAATGAAGAAGCTTCAATTTAAGCACAAGCTGGTGGTTGGTATTCCGGCCCCGATATTTAATCAGAAAGATTGGGGGGAGATTAATGGCAAGGTCATGGATTTCTCCAGGCATGAAGACCGTATTGAAGCAGGTAAATGGTATATAGATAAGTTTCTCGAACGTTATAAGGCCCAGGGGTACACACACCTTCAGCTAGAGGGCTTTTATTGGGTTGACGAAGATGTAAACGGATGTGCGGAAATATTAGAACCGCTTGGCGATTATATGCGTTCAAAAGGAATGAAGTTTTACTGGATACCTTATTGGAATGCAAAAGGATTTGACCAGTGGAGGAAATATAAATTCGATTTTGCCTGGTTACAGCCCAATCATTTCTTTAATACGAAAATTCCCGATAGCCGCATTGACCAGGCTTGCGACCTTGCGAAAAAGTTAGGAATGGGCGTGGAGATGGAATTTGATGCGCATGCCCTGAATGCTTCAAAAGAACAGAAGAGCGGACGGCTAAAGGCATATATTGAAGCGTTTAAACGAAACGGGGCATTTACTGATGCGCCAATTGCCTATTATGAAGGTGGCAACGGGATGTATCTGTTTGCGAAGTCCAAAGACGTTCAGGATAAAGTGCTGATGGATGAACTTGCTACTGAGATCATTAAGCGTAAAAGTAAAAGTTTTATGAAACGGTTAAATGCTACAGGTAAATAATATCATTGTTTCTGATAATCAGTTTGTTGTTTGTTTTTAGCTTGTCGGAACAGGTGTTCTGCACCCGATAAGTGCCTTAATAATAAACCTTATTTTTACATTGGCAAACACACAAATGATCGTATATATGAATACAATAGTAAAATTCCTGAATCGCGGTGGACTATTTAGTGCCGCCGCTTTTTTAATTCTGGCACTTTCTGGTTGCACAGCGCAAAAAGACATCAAACAACCGTTGGTTTTTATCCAGATGACAGACACACAGTTTGGTTTTTTTGAGACCGACCAGAAGTTTGCGAAAGAGACAGAAAACTTTGAGAAAGCTGTGGCTGCAGCCAACCGGCTAAAACCGGCCTTTGTAATTATTACCGGAGATCTGGTTAATAAAATGGGTGACCAGGCGCAGATTGCGGAGTATAAAAGAATTGCCGCTAAACTGGATCCATCAATTCAGCTGTATAGTGTGCCGGGTAATCACGATGTAGATAATAAGCCCACACCCGGGATTTTATCCGCTTACCGTAAGGAGTTCGGGACTGACTATTATACCTTTAAAAAAGGAGACTTGTTTGCTATTGTGCTGAATTCCGGACTTATCTCCGATCCTTCGGGGGCATTAGAGGAGAGTGAACAACAGCTGAAATGGTTACAGTCGGCATTTAAGAAAGCTAAAAAGTCAGGGTGTAAATCTATTGTCGTCTTTCAGCACCATCCCTTCTTCCTTCAAACTCCGGATGAAAAAGATCAATATTTTAATATCCCAACATCTATCAGGAAGAAATATCTTGCGTTGTTTAAGGAAAACGGGGTAAGTCATATTTTCGCAGGCCACCTGCACAAAAATTCTTTCGGCAAAGATGGAGAGATGGAAATGGTGACTACCGGTCCGGTAGGAAGGCCCTTGGGTAAAGATCCTTCAGGATTTAGAATTGCTACCGTAAAAGATGGCAAGGTTGAACACGCTTATTATGGGCTGGACGAGATACCAGATAAAAAATAACCATTTTGCGGAAGGGCAAAAGTGCATGAGGCCGCATCAGAGAAGGTGATTTTTTTGTCACAAAGAGAAAATATTCCTTCTGCGTAAAGGTGCCGGCGCTCTTAGCCCCTTTTTGAGAGGTCTAAGAGATGCCGGCCTTAGTGCAGAATGGTTTATTTTGTATCTTTAAGGCGGCAATGACTAAACCTGTTATACTTCATAAAATAAGCCTGAGGATACTATGTATTATAGTGCTCTGCTGTTTCTTTGTGAGCTCATTTGCGCAGTTGTCTTTTGATCATTTATCTGTTAGCAATGGATTATCACAGAGCACGGTATTATCTGTTTGTAAAGACAGTAGGGGGTATATGTGGTTTGGTACGCGCGATTGTTTGAACCGCTATGATGGCAGGGGCGTTAAAATATATCATTCTGATCCGGATGATGCTTCTACCATAAGCTCCGAAGATTATATCTATGCCCTGCTGGAAGATAAAAAGCAAAACCTATGGATTGGCACACAAAATGGGCTCAACCGATATATTCCGGAGAAAGATGCTTTTGAACGTATTCCCTATGATGCGAAAGATCCGAATAGCATTAGCGATAAGATTGTACTTTCGATATTGGCAGATAAGAAAGGGAAGGTTTGGTTCGGTACCAATTTAGGTCTGAGTATGCTGGAGAATCCGGCTTCGAGAAAGTTTAAACGGTTTTTTCAAAAGGACGGACTGGCCGGAAATTCCATCTATGCAGTTTTTGAAGATACTAAGGGAAATATCTGGGTGGGAACCACAGAGGGGCTGACCAGGATGACCTTAAAAAATGGTAGGTATACTTTTACCACTTTTCGAAATAATCCCGCTGATCCGGGAAGTCTCAGTGGAAATTTCATAAGAACCATTGCAGAGGATAAACAAGGAAGAATTTGGATCGGCACGGATGTGGATGGACTAAGTCTGTTTGTCCCCCAAACACAATCTTTTACCAGGTTTAAGAGCAATCCGCTCAATGCTTACGGAATAAGCAACAACATTATTCGTAAAATAACGGTAAGTAAAACAGGTGATTTATGGATTGCCACGATGAATGGCCTGAATATTTTAGACCCGCATACATTGCGGTTTACCAGTTTTAAACACGACTCTGATAACCGTAAAAGTTTGAGTGATAATTCTATTAAGGATATTTATGAAGACAACCAGGGTTCGGTATGGGTGGGAACGATGTTTGGTGGAGTGAATGTTACCCACAGCAATACCATCCCCTTTACTATTTATAAATACAGCAAATACAGGAATAGCATCAGCAGCGATATTGTTAGCGTGATTGAAGGTGACGAAAAAAACAACCTTTGGATTGGTACAGAAGGACAGGGACTTAATTATTTCAATACCAAAACAGGTGAATTTAAAAAGTATCTAAATGATCCACGTGATCCAGCTAGCTTAAGCAACAATACCATCAAGGCTATATTTAGAGATAGCAAGAACAGGATCTGGATAGGGCTGTTCCAGGGAGGAATGGAATTATTTAATCCGCTCACTGGAAAATTTAAGCATTATCGTCCCGATCCCTCGAACCCCGATGCCTTAAGTTATGGTTATGTAAGTAGCATCACTGAAGATGATCAAGGGCGCCTTTGGGTGGGTACATCATCGAAAGGGCTCAACTTATTTGATCCTCAGCAGGAGCGTTTTAAAGTAGTAAATGACCTTCCGACCTCAGGACTAAGGCTTAGCAGCAGTTATATTCGTTTTGCATATACCGATTCAAAAAAGAACCTCTGGGTAGGGACACCAAGAGGTCTTAATTTATTAAAGTATAAATCCGGGCAGTTTAAGTTTTTTTATAAAAGCAATAACAAGGATAGCTTGAAATCAAGTCAGATTAATTGTGTTAAAGAAGACCGGCAAGGGAACATTTGGGTTGGCTCATTACGCGGTGGTTTAAGCCTTTATCACCCTAAAACCAATTCATTTACCACTTATACAAAAACTGATGGCCTGGCGAGTGATAATATAATTGATATTCTGGCAGACAATGAAGGTATGCTTTGGCTGAGTACAGATCGCGGATTGACAAAGTTTGATGTACAAAAGAAAACCTTTAAGAACTATAATATCACTGATGGGTTACCCGCCAATGAATTTAATTTCAATTCCGCATATAAGGATAAAGAAGGGAAGCTTTATTTTGGTAGCTATAATGGGTTGGTCGCTTTTACGCCCCGTGATATAAAGGAGAATACGTATGTACCTAAAATTGCCTTTTCGGGATTAAAGCTTTTTAATAAACCCATAGCCATAGGCGGCCCCGATAAATTATTAAAGGAGGACATTAGTTTTACTAAGTCTATAACCTTTTCATCCGGACAGAACATTTTTACGATAGATTTTCTGGCACTGAACTATATACAGCCACAACGAAATAAATATGCCTATAAATTGGATGGTTTTGAAAAGGACTGGAACTATGTCAGTATCCCATCTGCAACTTATACAAACTTACCCTCAGGGAAATACACCTTTATGGTAAAAGGTAGCAATAACGATGGGCTTTGGAATGATATACCCGCAAAGCTGGAAATTCGTATTCTACCTCCAGTATGGCTTACCTGGTGGGCGTATTTGCTTTATTTTATAGCCGGTAGTGCCCTGCTTTATTTTATTCTCCGGTTTACGCGCAGACAACAGCGACTGGAATCGGAACTTTATTACGAGCATCTGAACAATGAAAGGCAGCAGGAGCTTTACCAGATGAAGCTTGATTTCTTTACCAGGATTTCTCATGAGATCCGTACGCCACTGACATTGATCTTTGCGCCTCTTGAAAAACTCATCAGGTTAACAAAGGAGAATAAAACGGTTAATCAACAGCTGCATGGAATTAAAAGAAATAGCGACCGGCTACTGCGACTGATCAGCGAGTTGCTCGACTTCAGGAAAATAGAAAGTGGAAATGCGAGTTTGCAGGTGGCCGAATATGAATTGGTTGCTTTTTGCCGTGCAGTTTATGATGCTTACGACGGTCTCGCCGAAATTAAAAATATTGAATATACTTTTAGCAGTACCGAACCTGAAATTCTGCTTTACTTTGATCTCGGTCAAATGGAAAAGGTGTTTTATAATATCCTTTCCAATGCCTTTAAATACACACCCGATGGGGGCAAAATCAGCTTTTCCATCTATACTGACCAGGGACAGGTTAAAGTGGTCATTGCGGATACAGGTATCGGTATTCCCACTGATGTACAGGACAAAATATTCACTAATTTTTACCAGGTGAAATCCGGTGCGGCAACTGCCGAAGGCTGGGGGATTGGACTGGCACTGGTTAAAAATATCATAGATCTGCATAAAGGCGAAATCTCTGTTTCCAGCATAGCTGCGGTTGACGGTAAGGGAGGCGAAACAGCACTTACTGTTTCCCTTTTATCTGGAAAAGCCCATTTCGCGCCTGAACAGCTATCAGACACCAATAGTGTTCTTCCTGTATTTTCAGCACTACAGGAGGCAAGTATGCCAGTGGAGACAGAATTGGAAATTGACAGCGCAGCTGTGAAAAAATATACCGTTCTGGTGGTAGAAGACAATGACGAATTAAGAGGCTTTATTGTACAGTCGCTAGAAGGAACTTATCATGTGCTGGAAGGGATAAATGGTTTGGAAGGCTGGGAACTGGCCATCGCACATGTGCCCGATATAATTATCAGTGATGTGACAATGCCAGAAATTAACGGACTTGAGCTGTGTGCCTGGCTAAAGACGGAAGAGCGTACAAATCACATTCCGGTTATTATGCTTACCGCTATGGCATCGCAGGCGCACCAGTTAGATGGACTGGAAGCTGGGGCCGATATCTACATCACAAAGCCTTTTAGCATCCAGGTGCTGGAACTTAGTATCCGCAATCTTTTGCAGGGACGTGAAGTCCTTAAGCAAAAATATATTCGTCAGATTATGCTGACGCCAAGAAAACTGGAGACAGAATCGCCGGACGAAAAGTTCCTGAATAGGTTGATGTTACTGATTGAAGAAAAAATGGAAGATCCGGATTTTAATGTGACTAGCCTGGTGGAGGGTATAGGTATGAGCCAGACTGTGCTCTATAAAAAGATTAAAGCCCTCACAGAATTATCCATTACTGATTTTATCAAATCCCAGAGATTAAAAAGGGCCGCACAACTATTGTCAGAAAATAAATTGAATATTTCAGAAGTAGCGTATTCCGTTGGCTTTAATGATCGGAAATACTTTAGCAAGGAATTCCGCAAGCAGTTTGGGGTTGCACCCTCAGATTACCATCAAAAGACAGATTAGCCCCCCCTTTTAAACTAATTCCTCCCCCTGTTGTTACCTGCTAAAAATGAATATTTGAATCTTGTATGAACAACTATTTCAGGAAAAGATCAAATATGGGCCGTCTGCTGTATGCTTTTTTATTTGTCTGCTTGCTATCTGCAGACTGTTACGCACAAATTCAAACCGATATCTGCGAAAATACGGTGCCCAGAGATTGGCATACCGTTAATGGAAGATTAAGTTTGACCGGCAATCATTTCAAATTAGGTAAACAAGCCATAAAATGGGATTGGACAGCAGGTAGTAAAAGCCAGTTGGAGATTGAAAATGCTGCTTTTAAAGCAGTAACCGCAAATCCGCGCAGTACTTTTGTAGTGTGGATATATAATGAAGTTCCTGTAAACGATAAACTCGTGTTTAAATTTGGCAGTAAACAGCAAACAGCCTGTAGTTTTGAATTTAAACTGAATTTTAAAGGCTGGAGAACGGCCTGGGTAATGTACCATAGAGATATGATCGGTAAGCCTGTGGCCGATATGAATACCCTGCTTGTACAAGCCCCCTCTTCGGTAAAGAATGGAACCCTCTTCATTGACCAGCTGATGTATGATGTAACCATCAATCCAAGATCGCCAATGCGTGATGAACAACTGCCTTTTATCAATCCCGAAGCGGATAAGGCGGCAAATGCCCATTGGAATTCATTGTACACCTTTAATAGAACGCCTCATTATCTTAGCTTGTCCGCAAAATTTGATGTACAAGACAGGGCGGATATTGCAAAGATTAGTGCCCGATATAGGGAAATGATCCTTCCCTTGGAAAAAGAAGGTCGCAAAAACATTTTAAAGAATATAGAAAGTGATGTTGCCTGGTGGGATATTAAGCGGAAAGGTAACCAAATAACAGGGAGACCAGTTTATTCGACAAATGATATAGAGCTGGTATCATTAACGCCCCCCGAAAATGTGAAAGAAGCCAATCGCTTAACGGGTATAAAACGCTACACGCAGTTCATGCTGGAGGTGGCGCAAGCCTTTAATACCTCATCAGATCCGGCAACAAAACTTAAGCTGAAGGATATTTTTATGGACCTGCTGGATAATTTGGATGATCAGGGCTGGGCTTATGGCAGTGGCATGGGGGCATTGCATCATCACGGCTATAACCTGGAAGGTTATTACACCTCCTGTTTGCTGATGAAAGACGTGATTAAAGAACGCGGAAAGCTGGAGCGTACATTTAAAAGCATGGCCTGGTTTAGCGGATTAGGTAGAACACTACAAGTACCTGATCTGTTGCCTTCTTCTAATATTGACGTATTTAATACCCTATTGGGAAGTATGCTCTCGGCTGTTTTAATCATGGATGATACACCTGAAAAGCTTCGCTACCTGCATAGCTTTTCGAACTGGTTATCGAACAATATAATACCCGACCATACTATTGAGGGGGCTTTTAAACCTGATGGGGCGGTTTTTCATCACGGTAACCTTTATCCGGCTTATGGTATCGGTGGATATAACGGCATCGCACCTATTGTATATGCACTTAGTGGTACCGGATTGAGCGTGAAAAAGGAAGCCCATAGTAGTCTGCGGAATAGTTTGATGATGATGCATTACTATACCAATCCTTTTAAATGGCCGATAAGCGTATCTGGCAGGCATCCTACAGGGAACTGGCGCATTGCCGACCTTCCATATGCTTATATGGCAATGGCAGGTACACCGGACGGTACAGCTAAAATTGATACCTTAATGGCTGCGGTATACCTGAAGCTAAATGAAAACAAGAAAAATAAATGGGTAACAACTTTTAAGTCCATGCAGATTAAGCCTGCAAATTATACCAGCGGACATTGGAACCTTAACTACGGATTGTTTGACATTCATCGCCGCCAGGATTGGTTGCTGACTGTGCGTGGCCATAACCGATACTTCATCAGTAACGAATCGTACCCAGGCGCGAACATGTATGGCCGATATCTTTCTTATGGGCATCTGGAAGTGCTTTTTCCGGAGACCAAAACAAACGATGGGAGTAATTTTAAGGATGAGGGATGGGACTGGAACAATATTCCGGGTACTACAAGCCTGCATCAACCCTTGAATAAACTGAGGGCAAACATCATCAACCCGGATGATTTTAGCGGAATCGAAGAGATGCTGATCTCGGACGAGCGTTTTGCCGGGGGAACAACATTTGAAAAGCAGGGAATGTTCGCGATGAAACTCCACGGACATGACAAATATGATATGGGAAGTTTCAGGGCTATAAAGTCGTGGTTTATGTTTGATAGCCTGATCGTATGTCTTGGTTCCGATATTCACAATACAATAAAAGAATATCCTACTGAAACCACCCTTTTTCAGAATTACCTTAAGCGGCCGACCGATACGGTAGTTTTCAATGGAACAATGGTAGCCGGATTTCCTTATATAAGCAAAGGAGTAGCAGGGAAGCCCTTAACCATTGTTGACAATCGTCACATCGGTTACTATATTCCGGATGGCAATCGGATCTTGGTCACAAAATCAGCACAAATATCAAGAGATCAGAAGGATACACGGAAAACAACAGGTAATTTTGCTAAATTAATAGTTGAACATGGTAAAGCACCTGTAAACCAGTCATACGAATATGCAATGCTCATAAAAACTGATCGGAAAGAGATGGAAAGTATCGCTTTGAAGATGGGCAGCAATAGACCTTTATATAAGGTTTTGCAAAAGGACAGTCTGGCGCATATTGTATGGTATGAAGCGCAACAACTTACCGGATTGGCTATCTTTGGGAGTCATAATAAGCTCAATGATGCTTTGCTACTGAATAACAACAGACCTTGTTTGTTAATGTATAAAAAAGAAGGTGATGAGTTGTTTATGTCTGTTACGGATCCGGACCTTGCTTTTTATGAAGGCCCTGATGACAGTCCTTTAACCGCAGAGGGGAAACGTCAGGAAGTGAGTATTTATTCACGTAACTGGTATCGGTCGCCTTCAAAACCATCAACTGTAAACCTGTTGATAAAAGGTAGTTGGAGCTTAAAAACCGAAACAGATCATTTAAAAGCTAGTTTGCAACCGGATGGAAATACCTTGGTCAGTGTACCATGTGCAGACGGGCTTAGCTCAAAAATTGAATTGGTTAAAAGAAAATAAAAGGAGTATATAAAATGAAGAAAATTACGATGTGTACACTGCTGGCTGTATTTTTTACAGGCACTGTTTTTTCGCAGCACAAACCTGCTGCAAAGCCCAATGTAATTGTTATCGTTAGTGATGATGCCGGGTATATTGATTTTGGTTGTTATGGTGGTAAACAGATCCCGACACCAAACATTGATGCCATTGCAAAACAAGGAACACGTTTTACTGATGCCTATGTATCGGCCTCGGTTTGTGCACCTTCAAGGGCCGGTATTTTAACAGGACGTTACCAGCAGCGCTTTGGTTTTGAACACAATACTTCGAACCTTACGGCGCCTGGATATCAGATTACCGATGTGGGGATGGATCCTGCGGAGCGGACCATAGGAGATGAAATGCAGGCAAATGGATATAAAACAATTGCGATTGGCAAGTGGCACCAAGGGGATGAAAAAAAACACTTTCCGTTAAACCGTGGTTTTAATGAGTTTTATGGCTTTACCGGTGGGCACAGGGATTTTTTCGCATATAAAGGTAACCGTACAAATGAGCATGCCTTATACAATAACAACGAGATTGTTCCGGAAAACAAGATTACATATCTCACAGATATGTTTACAGATAAGGCCAGCAGCTTTATTGTAGAGAATAAAGACAGGCCTTTCTTTATGTACCTTTCTTATAATGCAGTACATACACCTATGAATGCAAAAAAAGATTTAATGGAGCGTTATGTCGACATTCCCGATACAGGCAGGCGGGCTTATGCAGCTATGATGACCTCCTTAGATGATGGTATTGGACGTGTAATGGCAACCCTGAAAGAACAGAACCTGGATAAGAACACCATCGTTGTTTTTATCAATGATAACGGCGGAGCTACCGTAAACTCTTCGGATAACGGCCCCCTGCGCGGTATGAAAGGTTCGAAATGGGAAGGTGGCATCCGCGTGGCCATGATGATGAAGTGGCCGGCACATATTCCGGCCAATAAAACTTATAGCAAGCCTGTTATATCACTGGATATATTACCAACGGCTATTGCAGCTGGGAACGGAGTTCGAAAGGGCACAAAGAAACTGGATGGGATAAACCTATTGCCGTACATTACCGGAACGAATAAAAAGGTTCCCCATGAAGCACTTTACTGGCGCAGGGGTGTTGCTTCGGCTATGAGACAAAATAATTGGAAGCTGATACATGTGAAAGGACGTTTAGAAAATAAAGAAGTAGAGAATGTATTGCTATTTGACCTGGATAAAGATATTTCTGAAACCACAAACCTTGCACTGAAATATCCTGCACAGGTAAACAAAATGCTTGGTAAACTTGCCGAATGGGAAAAGGGGTTGGACAAGCCACACTGGGGCAGTTCCTATGGAGGTAAAAATCAGATCATGAAGCACCGTATGGAAACTACCGGACGTGAGATGGAAAGAATGTATCCTTAAAAAGAACCAAATTGAATCTATATAATCATAAAGAATGAAGAAGCTAAGCTTAATTTGTATCCTGTTTTTATCCGTAGTTGCCTCACAGCAAATACTTGCGCAAACTACCAGCGTTAATGAGATGATTATGGGTAGAATCTTAATGGATCTTAAAAAACCACTTCGATCTATCGATAAAGCCGCAGAAAAGAGCCTTACCACTCTGCAATCGGATGGAAGCTGGAAAGATGTACCTTACGCCGACAATACCATTAACAATTGGCTGCCTAATGATCATCTATTAAAAATGCAGAACATGATACAAGCCTACATTGAAAAGGAAAGTCGTTATTATGGCGATGAAAAAATGTTTGAAGCTATAGTTAAAGCATTTGAATTTTGGTATCTGGCCGATCCAAAAAGCAGTAACTGGTGGCATAATGAAATTGCAACACCCCAGGCTTTGGGCGAAATGCTGATTATGATGCGTTATGGGAATAAGAAATTAGACGGGGATCTTGAGGCGAAACTGATAAACAGAATGAAACGGGGAGACGTAGAAAAGCAGGCCGGGGCTAATAAAACAGATGTTGCCCTGCACTATTTTTACCGTGCCTTGTTAACCAATGATCAGACTTTACTCGTTACCGCTGTTCGGGAGCTTTTTTATCCGGTAATGCTTGTTTATCGCAAAGAAGGACTGCAATATGATTACGCTTATCTGCAGCATGGCCCTCAGCTACAGATTTCCAGCTATGGCGCAGTGTTTATAACAGGTGTTTTAAAAATGGCAAACTATGTAAGGGATACACCTTATGCAATGAGCCCGGAAAAGCTGGCCTTATTCTCAAAATATTATAGGGACAGTTATTTAAAAGCTATCCGTGGTAGCTATATGGATTTTAATGTGGAAGGCCGTGGGATAAGCAGACCTGATATTTTAAGAAAAAAGGGCGAGAAAAATAGGTTGTTGCTTGCTAAGATGATTGATCTTAAGAATACGGATGATTGGAGTGCCGCAATTGCAAGAACGGATAGCTCGGCATCTCCGGATTATAAAATCATACCTTATCATAAGCAATACTGGACTGGGGATTACGTTTTGCATTTGCGCCCGGCCTATTCTTTCAATGTGAGAATGGTAAGTGACCGTACCAAAAGAAGCGAGGCCGGTAATAAAGAGAATCTGTTGGGCAGGTATCTTTCTGATGGGGCAACCAACATCCAGGTACGTGGTCCGGAATACTATAATATTATGCCGGTTTGGGAATGGGATAAAATTCCTGGGGTAACGAGCAGGGACTATGCTATTGATCGCCCGTTGACCAAATTCTGGGGTGAAAATGGGAGTAATGCATTTGCTGGTGGGGTTTCTGATGGGATATATGGTGCTAGTGCCTATGCCTTAAATTACGATAGTCTTCAAGCTAAAAAATCATGGTTCTTTTTTGATAACGAAATTGTATGCCTTGGGGCAGGCATAAAAAGTAATACGGCCGAAAACATTACCACAACTGTTAACCAGAGCTGGTTGAACGGGAATGTACTGAACTCGGCAAACAGTAGTAAAATAGGAAGGGGGAAAACACTGGAGCTTAAAGAACAAGGTCAAAGTTGGTTCCTGCATGATGGGATAGGCTATTATTTCCCACAAGGTGCTGATATTAGTCTGAGTACCCAGCAGCAAAAAGGAAACTGGTACCACATTAATAATGCACATCCAAAGGAAGAAATTTCTGGTGATGTATTTAAGTTATGGATTAATCATGGTGCTAAACCTTCGGCCGGAAAATATGCGTATATTGTATTACCAGGGCTTAAGAGTGTAGCGGATATGAAGAAATCAAATACTTCTGCAATACAAATGCTTGTCAATACTGCGGATTTGCAGGCGGTTTATCATCAGTCGTTGGATATGTTGCAGGCAGTGTTTTATCAGCCGGGAAGCGTTACTTTTGCCTCATTTGAGCTGACTGTCGACAAAGCCTGTATCGTGCTGATTAAAAATGTAAATGGCGCGCAGCTGATTTCAATAGCAGATCCTTTTCAGAAAGAGCAGACGGCAAGCCTCAGTATTAAAAATCTGAAAACAGGTAAAACTGTATCGCACACCGTTAATTTCCCGCAGAATGAATTAGCAGGGGCTAGTGTTGAACTTAATTAAGATTTTGTCCTGAGATCTACTGTCTTTTCTATTGAAGCCTATTTTAAATGGCACAAACCGGCTGTTTTAACTGATTTGTGCCCTCATTTAAATTAATCAGTACCCCTTTTTTTGAAGGATTGATGCTCAAATTTGATCATAGTAATCGAGGGGATTATTAAGAGCAAACCAAATTTAAACTTATTAGTGTATGAGAAAGATTTACCTTTTTGTAATGTGTATGATCTGCGCCTTTACGGTATTTGCCCAGCAAACCCGCCGGGTAGAAGGTAAGGTAACCGATCAGGGTGACGGAACTCCGTTGGCTGGTGTAAGTGTTCAGGTTAAAGGAAGTAAAGTCGGGGCAACAACAGATAGAGATGGTAAGTATACCATCAATGTACCTTCGCAGGAAAAGAGTACCCTTGTGTTTAGTTATATTGGTTACCTGGCAAGAGAGCTGAGTGTAGGCGATAAAGGGGTAATAAATCTGACACTCGCCGAAGACAGTAAAATGTTGAGCGATGTAGTCGTGATTGGATATGGTACTGTTAATAAAAAAGATTTAACCGGTGCTGTAGGTAGTGTGAACATGAAGGATATGCAGAAAGCTCCTGTTAAATCATTTGATGAAGCACTGGCCGGACGTGTAGCTGGTGTACAGGTAGCATCAAATGACGGGCAACCAGGTAACTCGTTCAATATTGTAGTACGTGGACAAAACTCCATTACCCAAGATAACTCACCTTTATATGTTGTGGATGGCTTTCCTTTAGAAAGCTCTAATAATAACGCAATTAATCCTGCGGATATTGAATCCATAGAAGTACTTAAGGATGCATCTGCTACCGCAATTTACGGTGCGAGGGGTGCCAATGGTGTAATTCTGATTACTACCAAAGGAGGGAAAATAGGTGCACCTGTTATTTCTTATACTGGTACAATAGGGGTTCAGCAAAATACAAAAAGGATGGATATGATGAGTCCATATGAATTTGTAAGGCTACAGGAAGAGATTGATCCGATCAATACACCACTCCTTTATTACAAGGATGGAAAAACCTTAGACTCCTATAAAGATGTTAAAGGGATTAACTGGCAGGACCAGGTATTTAGAACCGCACCATCAACAGAACACAACCTGTCATTAACAGGAGGGACGGACAAAACACAGTATGTGGTTTCTGGCTCTGTCAACTCTCAGGATGGGGTAATTATCAATTCGGGCTTTAAACGTTATCAGGGCAGGATGGCCTTAACCCAAAGGGTTAATGATAAATTAAAGGTTTATGCATCTATTGATTATAGCAATATCAAAGCGAATGGTACCATTCCTACTTCAGGAACGAACTCCGCTACCAATAACCTGTTGTATAGTGTATGGGGATATAGACCAGTTACAGGATCAGATGGAAATTTACTGGATCAGCTTTTTGATCCGGATATTGACGGCTTAAATGATTATAGGATAAACCCGGTACTGTCGTCGAACAATGAGTTGAGAAATGCGACAACCAACAACTTGAGGGTAAATTCGTACTCGCAATATTCCTTTAATAAAAATCTAACCTTAAAAGTGTCTGGTGGTATCTCTAATAACCTACGTAGAAATGATGTGTTTTATAACAGTCAGACTTACTACGGTGGGCCAAGTAGTACCAATAAGGTAAACGGATCTATCATCTATACACAAAATACAAGCTGGCTGAACGAAAATATCCTGACGTTTGCCAAACGCTTTAATAAAGACCACAACCTGAATGTGGTGGCAGGTATCACCATGCAGGAAGATAAATACTCAAGATATGGGCTGGCGGCGATACAATTGCCTAATGAATCGGCCGGTTTAGATGGTTTATCTCAGGGTACACCATTGCCAGTAACAGCAGAGAGTTCAAACAGTAAACTGCTTTCTTTTTTAGGTAGGGTTACTTATGACTATAAGTCTAAATATTTATTGAGTGCTTCGTTCAGGGCAGACGGTTCTTCTAAGTTTATGCCTGGGCAACGTACAAGTTATTTCCCTTCGGGATCTATTGCCTGGAGAATGAGCAACGAAGATTTTATGAAAGGCCTTACTTTTGTGAATGACGCTAAGCTTAGAGGTGGTTATGGGGTGACAGGTAACAACAGGGTCGGCGATTTCTCTTACCTTTCTGTACTGGGCTTCCCAATCGGCGGGTCTTATGGCTTTAACAATACCGTTAGCATCGGGGCTATCCCTTTAACTTATGGTAACCCTGATTTGAGGTGGGAAAGTACCGCACAGGCAAATATTGGTTATGATCTGAGTTTGTTTAAAGACAGGATCATTTTTAATGCTGATGTTTACCGCAAAAGTACCTACGACTTATTGCTGAATGCCGACCTTCCATATACCACAGGTTACGAAAGTGCCTTTAAAAATATTGGTAAAGTGAGAAACGAAGGTTTAGAGTTTACCTTAAATACAAGGAATATTGAGAACAAGGACTTTAAATGGAGCTCCAGCTTTAACATCAGTTTTAACCGTTCAAAAGTAATGGCTTTAAACGCCGGACAATCGTTTAAGACAACACCTATCAGCTGGGAGAATTCCTATAATGCCACACCGTTATATATAGCCAATGTAGGCCAGCCGATTGCCCAGTTTTATGGCTACGAATTTGATGGTGTCTATCAGTTCAGTGATTTTAACGAAACTACCCCGGGTATATATACACTAAAAGATAATGTGCCGAACAACGGTAACGCAAGAAACAGCATTAAACCAGGGGATATTAAATATAAGGACCTGGATGGTAACCTGATTGTGGATTCAAAAGACCGTAAGGTAATCGGTCGTGGACAGCCTATTCATGTGGGTGGTTTAGTAAATAATTTCAGTTATAAAAACTTTGACCTGAGTGTATTTTTGCAATGGTCGTACGGAAATGATATCTATAATGCGAACAGGATGTTGTTTGAAGGTAATATGCTGGATAAAAAGAACCTGAACCAGTTTGCAAACTATGCCGACAGATGGACACCCGAGAATCCTAGTAATGCCTTATACCGGGTTAAAGGACAAGGTCCTGCAGTATATTCATCAAGGGTGATCGAAGACGGATCGTTCCTGCGGATCAAAACAGTTTCCCTGGGTTATAATTTCAGTGCTGATTTCTTGAAAAGGATTAAGCTGAAAAGTCTGAGGATCTCGGCATCAGGACAAAACTTATATACGTTTACCAAGTATACTGGAATGGATCCCGAAGTATCGGTAAGAAATTCTGCGCTGACGCCTGGATTTGATTATTCTGCTTATCCAAGGGCAAGAACAATTGTTTTCGGTCTGAACACTTCATTTTAATTTTAAAAAACTGAATATATGAAAGCTTTAAAATATTTATCATTCATACTGCTTATAGGGTTCAGTTCCTGTAAAAAGTTTTTAGATACCAAGCCTACAACCGCTGCTCCTGAGTATTATTATTCTACAGAATCAGAAATGAATGCGGCGCTGACTGGTGTTTATGATGTTATGGGTAGCGAAAACGTTTATGGGAACTCCGTTTTTACCAGGATTACCGCAGCTACTGACGAAAGTTATTATCAGAGAAATACGCAGTCGACCGGTATGCAGGTGCTCAATTTTGATGCCTCCGATGCAGATGTAAGGCTACTATGGAAATCTCTGTACGAAGGTATTGAACGTGCCAATCTGGTTCTGGCCAATATCAAAAAACCGACGATGGATGAGACCAAAAGAAATGCCATCGAAGGAGAGGCTTTATTCTTAAGGGCATATTACCATTTTGTGTTGGCAAGTAACTGGGGCGATGTACCTTTAATTATAAAACCTACAAGTTCTATTACCAATACAGATGTTGCACGTACGCCAGTTAAAGAGGTGTATACTCAAATCATCGCTGATATGACCAGGGCAGAAGGATTGGTTAAGCCAATTACAGAAATAGGTTCGGGTGGACGTGTGAGCAGAAGTGCTGTGCAAGGTATTTTGGCCAGGGTAAACTTGTATATGGCTGGTTATCCGGTAAACGATGCAACAAGGTATGCAGAAGCGTTAAAATGGGCAAAAAAGGTAGTTTCCACTGTTGGTGTACACAGCTTAAACAACGATTACAAGCAAATTTTCATCAATTACGCACAGGATAAATACGATACTAAGGAAAGCATCTGGGAAGTAGAATTCTGGGGTAACCGTATTGGAAATGCCTATACAGAAGCTGGAAGGGTAGGAAATACGAACGGCATTTTATGCTCGAATGAGAAAGAAGGATACAGCTACGGCTTTATCGCTGCCACACCTACATTATTCAAATTATATGAAGCTGGTGATTTGCGAAGGGACTGGGCGATTGCACCATTTAAATATGTAGGGGCAACAACAGCAAGAACAAACTGGACGACGGCCGAGATTTATCAACGTAATACCGGGAAGTTCAGAAGAGAATATGAATTGCTGGAGAAACAAAAGAACTATACACCCGAGAACTTTCCTTTGCTTCGTTATTCGGATGTGTTGCTGATGCTTGCTGAAGCGGATAACGAAGTAAACGGGCTACCTTCTGCCGAGGCTATTGACGCGGTTAACCAGGTTAGGAAAAGGGCGTTTGGTAAAACATTGGCCGGTGAGCAGGTAAGAACAATTGCTGTTACCGCAGGTGGTGCAGGTTATTTAGCAACGAACGCACCAACGGTAACGATTACCGGTGGTGGTGCAACGCGCAATGCTACAGCAACTGTAACCATTACAAGTGGAAAAATTACAGCGATTAACATTACAGATAACGGGGCATTTTATACCTCAGCTCCAACTGTAACTATTGCTGGTGGTGTGGGAACAGGCGCAACTGCGACGGCTACCATTTCAGTGGCGAACGATGAAGTCCTAAAGGCGGCTCAAACTGCGTCTAAGGCTGCCTTTACACAGGTAATCAAAAACGAAAGAGCTAAGGAGCTTTGTTTTGAAGCATTGCGCCGGAACGACCTGATCAGATGGGGAGATTTTATGACCAGTCTGCAAAGTACAGCCGCTGAAATTACAGCTGGTGCACCTACTGCGTTTAAATATTCAGCGCTGGCAGGAAATAATGCCAATATCAGACACCTGTTACTGCCTGTGCCGTTGTATGAAACATCTGTGAATCCAGCTCTGCTTCCAAATAATAATGGCTGGTAAGGTAAAATGTTTGCTCATAAATAGAAGAGGATAGAGATGCTTCATAAAATAGTCCGTTGCTTAGGTTTGGCTTTGTTGCTGCTTTATGGAATCCCAGGCTTTGGTCAGGTTGTTTCTTCTCAGGAAGAAATAAATCAGGCTTTGGCAAAACTGGGGCCAGGAGGTACACTAAAGCTGGCTGATGGATTATATGAAAATATAAAACTGATTATCGGCAGATCGGGAAAACCCGGTCTGCCGATAACAATCAAAGCCCTAAATCCGGGAAAGGTTTTTTTTACAGGAGATGTAAAAGTTGAAATCATTGGAGAGCATATTGTTCTGGCAGACATCTGGTTTAAAGATGGGAACAGGGATATAAGTAAATGGAATTCGCATGGCCCGGGACTGGTTGCTATTTATGGTAGTTATAATAGGGTTACCGGTTGTATTTTCGATTGTTTTGATCAGGCTAACTCAGCATATATTACTACCTCGGTTGGCAAAGATGGCAAGGTACCTCAGTATTGCAGGATCGATCATTGTTCGTTTACAGATAAGATTACGTTTGACCAGGTTATTAACCTGAACAATACAGCAAAAGCGATTAAAGATGGAACTGTCGGCGGCCCGGCAATGTACCATAGGATTGATCATTGTTTTTTCTCCAATCCCCAGAAGCCGGGTAATGCAGGGGGAGGAATCCGCATTGGATACTATCGGAATGATATAGGTAGGTGCCTGATTGATTCGAACCTGTTTATGCGCCAGGATTCTGAGGCGGAGATCATCACAAGCAAATCCCAGGAGAACGTGTTCTATGCGAATACGTATCTCAATTGCCAGGGAACAATGAATTTTCGTCATGGTGACCATCAGGTAGCTATTAATAATTTTTATATTGGTAATGATGCCCGATTTGGGTATGGAGGAATGTTTGTATGGGGTAGTAAACACGTGATCGCGTGTAATTACTTCCAGCTTTCGGAGACGATTAAGGCGAGGGGCAATGCTGCACTGTATTTGAACCCGGGTGCCCGCTCCTCAGAACATGCACTGGCTTTTGATCTGCTGATTGCGAACAACGCTTTTGTAAATGTAAATGGTTATGCCATTCATTTTAATCCGTTGGACGAGCGTAGGAAAGAATTTTGTAAAGAGCAAGGATTGTTGTTTGAAACAGCCCAGTCTTTGACTTTAAAAGGGAATGTTTTTTTTAATGAAGGGAATTCCCACTATCCTTTTTTTAAGGATGATTATAAGAAGAGTAAGGGGTTTGACTGGGAGGGGAATCTTTATGATGGGGGAGAAACTGGTTTGCCGGTTTTAAAAGGCCTGGATAAACATAAGGTCAGGCTAAAAAACACAGGCGTAGGTATCAGTTTGCCGAATGTTATAGGAGATTATAAACCGGCTAAAGTAAATGGGATTGAACAAATTGAAGGGATAAAGCTTGACTTTAATAAACTGATTACTGAGGGGATTAAAGGCCGGCCTTTAACCTGGGATGATGTTAGACCTGCATGGCTTAAAGAAATGCCGGGAACTTATTCGGTTGCCGGCAAACTTTCGGCAAATCGTTCCAGCAGGTTTAAGGAAGTGATTAAACGTAGTAAATAAAACTTAGGGGGCGATATCCCGGAATTGATAACATATAAAACAACACGAATGAAACTAAACAATCTCAACAAAAAAAGACGTAATCTGCTGCTGGCTTCGGCGTTGGCAGTTTCAGTATGTGCATCATCATTTTTATGGTTTTCACCCAAAACAGAGCTGATTAAAAAGGATTTTACTGTTGCTGAAAAGCAATACGGCGATCTGCTGAAAACATCAACAGATCTTACCCAGTTTCCCCGGACTACAAACAAAGACGGATCAGTAAAAACTACTGACGTATGGGATTGGACACAGGGTTTTTTTGCCGGAGGTTTATGGTATATCTATGAGTATACTGGAAAACCCGAGTGGAAAGCTGCGGCGACCAAATGGACCGAAGCACTGGAGCAAGCGCAATTTTTAACGCAGCATCATGATGTGGGCTTCGTGATGTATTGTTCTTATGGCAATGCATTGAAGTTTGAAAAGGATCCCGTGAAGTTAGAGAAATACAATAAAATATTAATCCAGTCGGCAGAGTCGGCATTAACCCGTTTTGATCCTAAAGTAGGTTTGATTAAATCATGGAACGCCAAGGCATCATGGGATAAAAAGACAATGTGGAAATATCCGGTAATTATTGACAATATGATGAACCTGGAAATGCTTTGTTACGTATCTAAACTGACAGGTAATCCTAAGTATAAGGAGGTGGCGGTGAGCCACGCTTTAAATACGATGAAAAATCATTTCAGACCTGATTTTAGCACCTATCATGTGGTTGATTATGCGCCGGACGGTAAAGTGTTGCATCAGCAAACCAATCAGGGTTATGCGGACAATTCTACCTGGGCAAGGGGACAGGGATGGGCCATTTATGGGTTCACGATGATGTATAGGGAGACTAAAGACCAACGTTTTTTAGAAGCGGCCGAAAAAGCAGCAGATTTTTACATCAATCATCCTAACTTACCGAAGGATAAAATCCCTTACTGGGACTTTAATGCGGAGCAGAAAGGTTATAGACCTGATTTTGATTACAATGCGAATAAGCTGTCGTATATCCCTCGCGATGCTTCGGCGGGCTCGTTAACAGCATCGGGATTACTGGAGCTGAGTACTTTCGCGAAAGATGGGAAGAAATATTTTACACAGGCGGAAATGATGTTGAAGTCATTGTCTGGGGATAAATATCTAGCTAAACCAGGTACAAATTCTGGCTTTATTTTAAAGCATTCTGTAGGTAGTCTTCCTCATAAATCTGAAATAGATGTGCCTTTGATTTATGCGGATTATTACTTTTTAGAGGCCTTGCTAAGGTATCAGAAAATTAAAAAATAACATTGAGAAGGTTGTTTTTTCCTCAATAAGGGGCTAAAACAAGAAAATATGTAAGCAGATTAAGTGTTTTTTGACACTTAATCTGCTTTTTTTTGAGGTATTCCCAATTCGTTTTTTGTATTCATTTTAAGTAAAGTCAGTAAACTTTAAGCGGATCAAAATACCTCTTTGTAGGTATTTTTTGCTAGAATTTAGAGCAGTAAATTTGTTGTAATTAATAGTTAATTATGAGCGCAAATTACCCTTTATTGTTGATTATCTTGAGGAGAGAATTGATCATAACATTGCTTTTGATTATATGCGTGTCTGCAAATCTATCTGCACAAAGCAATGGCCGGCGAACTGTAGGCGTCCACCAGTTGGATCCCCGTTTTACTTTTGGCGTTGAAAAATACTGGTCGGGGCTTGCGGACTCGGAAGAATATTTCTACTACGTGAAAAACAATACCTCAGAAGAGTATAAAATAGTGATTGAGGTGACGCTTACGCTCAACTGCGTAGGAACAAAAACCTATAAGCTTGGATGGAATAAGGAGATCTATTTGAAACCGTATGGAATGTTTTCACCAAAGGATGACGCGTATCACAATTATACGATCAGTTCCGATCGGGAAAAACAAAAAGCCTGTTTAATTGCAGAAGGAGATACTCATACGCTTTTTAGAGGGTTAACATGGACGCTCAGTAATATTGTAAACATTACAGCGGAAAAACAAGCGGCGGAGAAAAAGAAACAACAGGATGCAGAAATAGCCAGGCAGCAACAAATGGCTGCGCAGAAGAAACAACAAGAGGAACAAGCCCGGCAACAGCAGATAGCTGCGCAAAAGAAACAGCAGGAAGAACAAGCACGACAACAGCAAATAGCTGCACAAAAAAAACAGCAGGATGCCCAGGCAGCAAACACAAGGAGCCAAAACATAGGAAACCAAAATACAGGAGGTGGCGTTGGCACTGTTAAAAGTAGTAGCAATATTAATAACAATACAAATAGTTACGGTAATACAACCAGTGTTCCGGGTTCTTCCGCATTGTCTGAGAAAGTATCAGTTAATGGGGCAGATGTGCAGGTTTATCAGCAAAATGGTCAATACTATATGGTCGGCAGCAATGGACAACCACATGTAACTACAAAAATTGCCTATGATAAGGTCACTAGTATTTCAAACACCAAAAGGGCCAATGCGGCAGCGGCAGCCGGAACAGCAACAGCAACCACCACGACAACTACTTCAGGCGTGCCGGAAAATACTTCAGGAAACAATCCGCTGGCCAATTATAACCCCGGTCTCTATAATACAACCAAAACCGAAGCTATAGTTAGTACGGCAGTATCTGTACTTGGGTTTATCGGTACTCAGATGGAAGAAAACAGACAGAAGAGAGAGCGGGAAAGACAGGCAGAGATGGAAAGGTCGGCGGCAGCTGCCAGATTGAGGGCTGAAAAGGAAAGCGCAAAGCTTAAGAGAGAGCAGTTGATCGCCAATAGAAAAGCCTTTTTTGCAACTTATCCCGTCAGTAAAACACCTTTGTCGTCTCAAGAAGGAGATCAGGGGAATGTTTATTTTTTTGGATATAGTTATCAGCAAAAGGATTTAGAAAATGATGTACCACAGGTTCATGTATCCAATATATTTTCAATAGCGAAGTATAGTGATGGTACCTGGCCCCAAAAAGCAGGACTTACAGAAAATGTATCAAGGGCCGTTAAAATAAATAGTGTGGTCTTATCGGGATTCTATTTGAGCAGCGCAGATGCTGAAACGCAACAACAGGCATTTTTCAGGAAGTCAGATCAACTTGGGTTTAAAATCAATATGATAGATTATACGGCTAAAAAAACTGAAGAAAGTATAAGTAACACTGATTTTTGGGGCAATCCTATTAATTCGGTCGCCAAGACACCGGCAAAAAAAGCCGAAGAAGCACCTGTAAGTAAAGCTCCCGAAAAAAAGACCGTAAAAGAAGTTGAACTTGATTTTTGGGGCAACCCTATTAAAAAATAAATAGGAAGGGTATGAGCCAAAGTGTACCTGGTGTTAATGAATATAAAACAAATATATACTGATGAAAAGCATAATTACATTATTTCTTTTGCTTACAACTTCATTTGGGGCATTTGCTCAGAACGGGTTAAAAGCCAAGATTGAATTTGAAGAGGCTGAGGCCTCATTATTGGAAAATAATTTTGTTGGGGCTATTGAACACCTTAATAAAGCGGAAACGCTACTGGGACGCTGGACACCAAATGTGTCTTTTCTGAAAATACAGGCGCTGGATAAGGTTTGTGACTACCGTACTTTAAAAAATGAGCATACCAATCAACTGCTAAAAGAGGTAAAGGCTTATTTGAAATTTGCAGACGCCAATGAAGGTAGTGTCGTGCAGGAAAAATATAAGTCGGTATATACCATTGAGAAGAAATTAGCGGGAACGGCGCTTAGGGAAAAGGAAAAATCGCAATTGGAACAGAGAAACAAAATTAATGAAGCTGATCCTGATTTTATTGCTGCAGAAAAGGCCTATGATGAAAAGAATTATACCGTTGCTGTGGAATTGTATAGAAAAGTAGCAGCAAAAGGAAATGACCTGGCCATGGTTGAGATGGGGAGGTGTTATGGTCTTGGCTATGGGGTAGAGAGAAACTGGGCATTAAGTGTAGAATGGTATAAAAAGGCAGTTGAAAAAGGCAGTGTAACTGCCCTGTTTTTGCTGGGGATGCGGTATTATTATGGTAATGATGGTGTACGGGATTATCCCGAAGCGATGCGTTTGTTTAAACTGTCTGCTGAAAAAAGGAACCACTCGAACTCCATGTACTTTATCGGAAGGATGTACGATGACGCAGAGGGAGTAAGCCAGGATTACGGGGAGGCTTTGTCCTGGTATAAAAAAGCAGCTGAGCTGAATGATGAGGATGCGTTCTTTAGGTTGGGTGTAATGTATAAAAAGGGAAATGGTGTAGCCATCAATTTTCCTGAGGCCATGACCTGGTATAAAAAAGCGGCCGAGCTGGGGCATTCGACATCAATGGCCACCATTGGTAACATGTATTATTTCGGAGAGGGCGTCACAAAAAATTATCCGGAAGCGCTGATATGGTATAAAAAGGCGGCCGACAAGGGCTCGGCGGCAGCGATGAGGAATGTTGGCGATCTATATAGGGATGGACAAGGTGTTGCCCAAAATTATGTGGAAGCGATGACCTGGTATAAGGCTGCTGCAGAAAACGGCAATGCTACAGCGATGAAAGATATCGGAGAGCTTTACGAAAAGGGCCTGGGAATAAAAAGAGATAAAAAACTAGCACAGGAATGGTACGCCAAAGCCGAAGAAGCAAAGAAAAAAAGCTAATAAATATGAAAAAAATCCTATCGTTACTCACCTATTTAACCTTTACTTTTGCGTATAGTTTTGGACAAAGCAATCTCGCGAAACTAAAATATGAGGAAGCCGAAGAAGCCTATGCGGCAAATAATTACGAGTTGACTATAACGAGGCTGAAAGAAGTGGAGGCAGAGTTAAAGGCAACCAACCCAAAAACCTTATATCTTAAGATCAATGCGATGGCCGCTATCGTTAATAAAGATCCTTATAACGATTTTAACCTACTGAATTCAACAAGGAAGTTATGTGATAAATATTTAACGGATTACGGTAAGCTGGCCAATAATGAGGAGAAATTCAGGGATATTTATAAGATTTCCAGTAAGCTGGAAGGTTATCCATTAACGGCAAGCGAGTTTGACTTAAAAAAGACCAGCATGCAACAGAATGCCGAAAATCAGAAAACAGCTGAGTTGAATAAGCAGAAAGCCGCGGATGAAATTTTTAAGAAGCACGTATTTTATAGCGGTTATACAATGGGCTTAACACTAGATCAAATGCTGGTACAGTACCCGTACTTAAAAAAACACTATAAATTTAAACAGGAACCTGGTTTCGCTATTGCAGCAAAAGATCAGCAGGGGTCGGCGCATCCCACTGGCTTTTACATGATTAATAATAAGATATGGGGGTATTACGGGACAGTATTGAGCTTGTATGTTGATGATGCGAATTATAGTGTGGGGACAAAAAAAACTGACAATATAGTGAATACCTTAACCAGCGAGTTTCAGTTTAAACCTACTGAAGAAGTAGCTGAATCTACCACAAAGTCGCAAGGTGCCGATTTTTATACTAAGACGATCTCTTATATCTGGAAAAAGTACAACAAAACCGTATCAGTAGTTTTTAGTAAATCTAACTATCTGGGAGATAATCTTTCCAGTTTGAGCATCGTTGGTAAGGATGAAGATTTGTTGAAATAATCCATTGATGTCTGGAAGGTTGTTTATAAAAACATACCGGAATTAAATATCCGTTCCGGTATGTTTATAATTGTTTATTTCATGTTAGACGGCCATGCTTTGCCATCTTTACGTGTCAGTTGAATTTTGCCTGCGTCACCATACTTGTTTGCCCAGTTTAGGTCTATGGAGCTTGTTGTGATATTGCTGATGGTCCAGGTAATGTTATATCTAAAACCTCCGTCAGACTGTACCGTTACCCTACCAGTTGCCGGATCATACAGAAAAGATCCAGGAACCATTTCACCTTTTAAACCTCCCGAAAATTGCAAGTCAGGAGTAGTATAGATATCTCCGTTTTTGGTAAAAGCTATAGTTTTTAGGTCACCGACCTTTACTTTTGTATCAGACATAGCCTGAAGGATTTTGTAATCAAAGGTTCCAAGCCAGGTGTTATCAGCAGACTCTTTGCTAACCTTAAAACCGAATAGAGCTGGATTGTAAATGTTTATAGGTTCTTTGCGCCCATCAAATACATCACCGTCTGCACTGGTTAGAACCCACTTCACTTCAAACTTATCTGTTTCTAAGAATTTATCTGGTCGCGGGGTTTTTAAATCGTCTTTAAAAATATTATAGAGCTCATCAAGATTGAAATCCAAAGAGAAGATGCCAGTTGGAGAAAAACTGGTTACAGAGGTTAACTTTTTGCCCTCAATGCCTCCTGCGGTGCTAAAGCCGGTAGCTGTCTTTTCTTGTAAATAGATATAAATATCTGCCCGGATAACGGGGCTTTGTGAGGAGGATAATCCGTTGATATCGAACTCTGCACTTACCTTTGAATTTGACCAGGTACCGGAGTTGGCAGATGGATCAAACTGGTAAATAAAATTGGCGTTTTTACTGGTTACTTTTGTTTGTATGGAAACGGATTCTTTCCAGGTAAGTGGGGCATTGTTGCTTTTATCCTTAGAACAGGAGGCTATTATGATCAAAGCGCCCAGCAATACTGCGTATAGTGTTTTTTTCATCTTGTCAAATGATTAATTTTGCTTATAAATTAGGGTTCAGTGATTTTACTTTAGGCGCTATAGGTGCAACGTATTTGCTGCTGCCCGGCTCCAGGGTATAAGTGGTTCCGGCCACAGTTCTTGTAAATACGGGTACGTCATTATCACCATAAGCAGCATATCGTTTCAGGTCGATCACATTAAGGCCCGTGCCTACAAACTCTCTTCTTCTTTCCAGCTTTATCTCTTTTAAAACAGAACCGGCGTCGGTAGGTCCGGTATAAGCGGCTTTGGCAGGTGTATATCTCGCGCTGCGCAGTTTGTTTAAGGCGGTTATTGCACCATTGGCATCAGTGGTCCTTGCTTTTGCTTCAGCATTGATTAAAAGAAGCTGAGGCACAGTAACGCCGACACTACGGCCAACTTCGCCTAAGGCGAAGAAATATGCGGGACTGGCGTCGTAATTAAAGTAATCTTTATGGGAATTGAACAATACCCATCTTCTGTCATTTGTTTTATCAAATTGGGCTTCCAAATCAGCGCTATATAAAAGTGCATCCTTGTAGCTGGTTCTTGCCCCCCTTAAAAAGAGCTCTTCGAGATTATCTGTGGAGTATTTGATGGGATCACCTGTCAGTCCGTTCCAGGGATTTCCGGCTACTTTAAGCGTATACGAATTGTAATTGTTTAAAGTGCTGTACAAGGACAAAGCTTCGTCAGAATACGTTCTTGCTTTAGCAAAATCACCCATGTACAAATAAACCCAGGCTAATAAACCCTTTACCGAGGCTTTTGCAGGCCGGAAGTTTGCAGCATCATTTCTTGCGGGCCCCGGGGCTAGTAAAGCCTCAGCATTTAACAGGTCGTTCAGAATTTGTGTATACACCTCTCCAACAGTAGATCGCCCAAGGCTCGCTTTTAAATCAACCTTAAGTGGTAATGGTATCCCCAGCTGGTTTTTAGTTGTTTCCGAGTAATGAGGTGCATATTCACTGATCAGTACAAAATAATTAAAGGCGCGGTTCGCCAGTGCCTCCCCTTTAACAGTCGTTCTTTTTGACGCCGGTACATTGCCAAGTGGCGCAGCATCAATGTTATCCAGTACCTCGTTGTAATTTCCTATTCCTGAGTAACGGCTATTCCAGTCCCAATCGTTATCCGTAATCATGTGCGTATCATTGCTCCAGGTATACTGCTTTTGTGCTATTTTCCCCGAGGCACCTAAAGCACCATACTGCTGGTTGTTTAAAGCCATGTCCGGATCCTTATAAATAAGGTTCTCATAATTGCTCAGGTTCGCAAGCTGGTAGTAGTTTAATAATTTGTCGTAATCTTCCACACTTTCCAGAATTTTACCTCCGGTAGGTTTTACATCTAGAAAATCTTTACATGATGATAAACTTATTGCTATCAGAATATATAATATCTTTTTCATCAGAATACATTTGTTTTTTAATGGTTATGAAGCTATCATGAGCATATTATTCATTAGCTTTTATTATTTTAATTGGCATTCATGAGCTCGCAAGCTCGGTTCATTGCTGTTTGTAAGCGGTATGCTTATGATGGTTTCATTAGTATACTTTTGCTTAAAATCCAGCTCTCAGACCAAGTGTAAATACTTTTAGGTTGGTAAGGGCGCCGCTATTTGGTGCATCCGGATCAACGTTGTACTGATTTTTATACCATTGAAAAGGATTGGTCACCTGAACACTCAATCTAAGAGTACTCAACGGCGTTTTTTTGATGGTATTTTTAGAAAAGTTGTAGCCCAGAATAATGTCGCGGAATTTGATGTAATCAGCTTTCATCACGAAATCTTGTGATCCACTATACAATACACCGGTATCTACAGTGTCAAACATGTTTTCGCTAAGGCCTGTTTGAGGATTGATTCCATTATAACTTAACCTTGGCACACGGGTGATAGCTTCGTCTCCCGGTTTTTGCCAGCGATTAGCGTAAACTGCATTAATCCGGTTGCTATTCATTGGATAACCATATGAAACGTCATACATGAAATAATGGCCGAATTTGAAAGAGAGGTTCATACTCAGGTCAAACCCTTTATAAGCGAAAGTGGTCGACAATCCACCATATACGGGAGCAACACTTGAACCAAAATACAACAAATCATCTTTTGCTATTGTATTGTTTTGGTCGTTATAGGCAAATGAAGCTCCGGCTGCATTTAACCACATTGGGATACCATTTGCATTTAACCCCGCATAATTGTAAGACCACAGGTTTTCAATTGGCAATCCCTTTTCAAGGCTGCCTTGGGTAGTAATCATATAAGGATCGTTGGAGGGATCCTGTACTTCAGTTACCTTGTTTCTATTGTAACTAATATTTGTGGAGATATCCCATCTAAAGTCCCGGTCCTTAATCACTGAGGTTTGAAGGCTTAATTCTATACCTTTATTTTTCACCGAAGCATAGTTGATCACTCCGGATGTAAACCCGTTGGTTGGATCCAGTAGCCGCTGCCCCAAAAGATCAGTACTGTTTTCATGATAAACAGAAAGCGTACCGTTTAGCCTGTTGTTTAAAACGGCAAACTCTAGTCCGAAATTAAGGGTAGATGTTTCCTCCCATTTTAAACCGCTGTTACCAGGGCTTGTAGGGCTTATATTCAATATGTCCCAGGTCTTGGCACCTTGTATAACTGTGCCTGAACCAGCAATGGTATAAGGTTGAAACCTGTCCGACGCATTACCCGTAATGCCATATGATCCTTTTAATACTAACCGGTTTATCCATTTCTGGTTTTCAAGAAAGCTTTCTTTTCCTATTTGCCAGGAGGTACCTACAGACCACAATGGTTTGTAACGGAAACGTGGATCAGATCCGAAAAGATTTTTTTGGTCAACCCGGTAATTGGCGTTGATGGTATATTTATCGTTGTAAGTATAGCCGGGCATAACAAAGAAACCGATTTCTCGGATATCCGTATTGTTTAAACCAAAGTCGCTGTTCATCTTGTAAGGTATCCCGTCCAAACCCGTATAAACATCGCGACTGTTTACCGGAACATTGTTGGTAGTTTGTTTATTGTAGCCATAAGCGCGGTCCTGTACAGTCTCAGTAAATATTTTCCTCATGTCGAAACCAGTGAAAATAGAAACCCCGTGTTTGTTAAACTGACGGTCAAAACTCAAAGTATTCCTCCAGTTAAAGGCCTTTATTTCTGTTCTCGAGAAGGAATAAATTGTACCTATCGGAACCTGGTAAGTTTTTGAGGCCTCATTATAGTAATTGTTGATCAGTAACCTCTGAGAGGGCAGGTCCATGGAATTAAATGAGTCACTATTGCCGAAGTTGCGCTCATATTGATATTGTGAGGTTAATTTAAGCCCTTTAATCACTTCGTAGTCGACCCCGAATTGTGCCCGTACGTCAACGTATTTGGCTGATTTATCCCGGGCGTTCAACTCATCCAGTTCACTTGAAGTCCATGAAAAGTAACCCGGTATAGCCTCTTTCTGCCTGGCGAAAAATGGGTTCATGAAATTGTAATATTGTATTGGACGACCGTTAGCATTTACTAAATTATCATAGGCATTGGTGGATCCAACGGTGCTTGCAGAGGATCCATTTAATTCTTGATGCCTTGTCGAAGCGTTAATAGAAGCGAATAAACTTAGGTTATCTCTAATTTTAAACTGGTCCCTAATGTTAAGCACAATTTTTTGCTGGTTATTCCGGACTTCTTTATACTCATCATTGTTAAAAAGGAGCGAAGCATATAAGTTGTTCCGTTCAGTACCCGCCGATACCGAGAGACTGCTCATGATATTGGTCGCATTTCTGAAAATATAATCTTCCCATTGTTTGGCAGCATCATTTTGTTTTAACTGGCTAATGAAACTGTTAAAAGTGCTTTCAGACCAAGGCGCTCCGGGTGCTACACCCCTGCGGTACATATTAGCAATTTCTACCTGGTTGAGGTTGTAGTAGGATGGAAGTCCTGTAAGATCGCCTCTCCAGCCTTTATCTATATACTCCTGATCTGCATCTACCTCCTGTGCAGGTGTTAACCAGCGGTTTTTACTGAAATCTATTTTTTCGGTTGAAGCAGCAAAAGTTGAAAACTCCACGTTGGTTTGTCCCTGCTTTGCTTTTTTTGTGGTGACCACAATAACCCCGTTGCTCGCTTTAACACCCCATTGTGCAGTTGCCGCGGCATCACTTAAAACCGTTATAGATTCTATATCTTCGGGGTTAATGCTGTTAATACTGCTGGAAATCGGGAAGCCGTCAACCACATATAATGGTTCCTGTGCTGCATATAAAGTGTTTCTTCCCCTGATTTCTACCTTTGCAACATCTCCGTTCTCATTTCTGGTAATGCTGAGGCCAGCCGCCATACCATCCAGTTTATCCAGGAAATTTTGGGTAGGACGTTGTTTTAAAACATCGCCGGAAAGCGTTTGATAAGTACCTGTCATTTTATCTTTCGAAACGGTTTGATAACCGGTAATCACCACCTGGTCAAGATTCCCGGCACTCATTTTTAAGGTGATTGGCCCCAGGTTTGGTACTGCTTTTAATTCTATGGTTTCCCTTCCGATCATGGTGATAACCAATACGGCCTTTTCATCGATATTCTTTAAGATGAATTCACCGTTTAAATCAGTTGATGCTGCAACTTTGGTCCCCTTTACAGCAATGTTGACCCCGGGTAAAGGCAGCCCGTTTTCATCGGTCACTTTTCCTTTTACATCAATTGAAGCAAGATAAGCGGTGATTTTATCCAGCAGGGTTTTCTTGTTTTCTTCAACGATAACAATTTTATTTTTTATCGAATAGACAAAAGGCTGGTTGGCGAAGCATAACTTTAAAGCCTCTTCCAGGGGCATGTTTACCAGGTTTAGGTTCACAACCTTTGCCTGATCTATTAAACGGTCATTGTAAAAAAAATCGTAACCCGTTTGTTTCCGGATTTCTTTAAAGATATTAACCAGCTTTGCATTGTCCTGACGGATGGTAATCCGTTGTGCAAGTGAACTGGCACTTACCTGGAGAAACGCAGCTGTTAACAAAATAAAGGTCAACTTCATAATCAGTAAAAATTTTTTCATACGGGTTGGTGGCCCGCACAAACTTTCTTTGTGGAATTTCATTACTTTTGATAAGTTAAGTCTGTGAGGTGCTGTTGATTCGCATTGCCGGCACTCCACAATTGTTCATTAATAAAAAATTGTCTGACAATTCCTGATTTAATCAGGAATTAATGAATCAGCTGACTAAGCCGGGAATGTTGGACCATTTCCGGCTTTTTTATGCCGATCATTTGTTCGTGGCGGTTTAAGTGTAAATTTTTCTCATGATATTGGTTTAGTGCTTAGTATGATTATTTAGTTTGATTGTATTCGTTATTCAGGACTTATGCTAACTACCCTGTTCTTTATGTTGAATTTGATATTACTAGAGGACTTTAGCATGATCAGCACTGCCGACAATGGTTTTGACCTTGATATGGAACCACTATAGGTTTGGTTCCTGTCTACTCCATTAGCTATATTCACTTCAATGTCGTACCAACGGCCCAGCTCTTTCATGATCTGATCAAGTGGTGCCGAATGAAATACGAAATCGCCTTCTTTCCAGCCAATGGCCTGTTCTACATCGGCAAGACTCACTTTCATAGTACCCGATGTGGTCAAAACAGATTGCTGTCCAGGTTTCAGTAGTACCGTTTCCCGTTTCTTTCCATACAAACTAACCTTTACTGAACCCTGGAGCAAGGTTGTCTTCATCAAACGATCATCCGGATAGCTGCTGACATCGAAATGTGTTCCAAGAACTTCTACTTCTTGCAAATTGCTAACCACCTTAAAAGGCATGGCTTTGTTGTGTGCCACCTCAAAATAACCCTGTCCGCTGAGTTCAACCCTGCGTTCTGCCGGTCCGAAGTGTTCTGGAAAGCGAAGAGAAGAAGCGGAATTTAACCATACCCGGGTTCCATCGGGGAGGTTAACCTGATACTGGCCACCCTTAGGTGTAGTTAAGGTATTGTACGCTAACTTCGTTGTTTGAGTGGTTCTGGCTTTTATGTTATAAATCAACTGCCCATCGGATGTCTTTGTGATACTTACCTGCTCTCCGTTGGCTATTCTACCTGTCTGTGCGGCATTTAAATCAATGGTGCTTCCATCGGCAAGGGTCAATGTTGCACAGTTAGTCCCGGCCGGAATATCATGTTGGGCTAATACCTTTTGAGGATCGATAGCATTATAGGAGAAGAAAAAATAGACGAAAGAAATCAACAGAATAACTGCAGCAGCTGCAAATCCGGTTCTATACCAGCTGTAGCCATTCTTTTGTACAATTGGAACGACTTTTTGAGGTTGTAAAATTGATCTTAGTATATGTTGTTTTTTATGGGCATCCACCTTTTCCATAGAATGGTTTGAATTCCAGAGCGTGTGCATCGCGTTATCCAGTTCCTCGTCATAGTCTGATTGATTAATCAGGTACATCAATTCGTTAAGCTCGGCGTCAGTACAACTTTGATGGATATACTTGTCAAACAAGAAAGAAAATCGGGTGCTTTCCATAGTTTTAATTCTACGCTTTATACATTCAGACAACTGGCAAAAGAAATCGGAGTAGGGTAATTGAAAAATAAATTAAAGAAAAAACCAAATTAACGGTAAGCATATACCCAAATGGCTTTCCATATAGCTTCTTACCAGGCGTAATGCCTGTTGCATATGGGTTTTTATGGTTAAGCGGGAGATGCCCAGGATGGCTGCAGCCTCTTCATATTTTTTTCCTTCGAGTTGACAAAGTGTATATACTTTGCGTTGTTGAGGAGATAATTTAGCAATGGCTTCCTGAAGCAATTGCTCGTATTCCTTTACCAAAAGCCCTTGTTCAGTCTGTATATCAATATTTGAACTGCGCTGACTAATGATGGCCTTAATGGTGTTTTCGCGTGCAATTCTTTTTAAAATATTAAAGCAATGATTCCTGGTAATGGTATACAAATAGGAAGGGAAATAATCAATACGGCTAAGCTCGGCCCGATTGATCCATATCTTTAGGAAAACATCCTGGGTAATCTCTTCCGCCAATTCTTCATTTTTTACAAGCTTTAAAGCAAAAGTATGTACCTTATCAAAAAAAAGCTCAAACACAGTGCTGAAAGCAGTTTCATTTCCTTGGGAAATTTGTAGCATTAAAACTTTTAGGCGTTCGTTATCACTCATTAATCCGGTTCTCCTGAACAAAAATTAGAAGGCTTAAAGTAAAGCTAATAATTTGGCACTAAAAAACTTTTAAGGTTTAAATCAAAAGAACTTTCCCCATAGTATCTGTTTCGTTGCTCATCGTGTATATTTTTATTTGGTATATTGTAGCCGGTAAAATGAAGAAGGAAATCATTCGTATTTTATGTTGAAGCAAGGTGAAAAGTCAAAGTTTATATAGGGATTGTTCGGTCCTGGAAAATAGTAGTGAAGTTGTTAACCGTACCCTGCCTGATCAATTTTATCATATTCTTTTGTTTAAGGGAAGTGGAAGTGTAAAAATTGACCTGGTGGATTATAATTTTGATGGGAACATTGTTTTATTTACAACACCATACCAGGCTTCACATTTTAATTCTGCGCAAAAAATTGAAATACGAACTTTACTCTTTCATGGTGATTTCTATTGTATAGAATACCATAAAAAAGAAGTAGCCTGTAATGGGCTTTTGTTTAATAATATATATACCCAGCCTTTTATTGTGTTGAATGATGAGGAGTATAGGGAGATGCATTTGCTGTTTGATAAGCTTGCTGAAGAGTTGAACTTTGAAGATACTTATTCGAAGGCCGTGGTAAGGGCTTATTTGCAGTTGATGCTTGCTTTGAGCAGTAAAGTCAAAATAGGAACTATGGGTACTGATGATGAATTTTTGAAACATCCGATCAACCAGTTCAGATCTATTTTAGAAATCTATTTTAAAATTGAACGATCGCCTTCATTTTATGCCGGGCAATTGGGAATTGCGCCGAATACCTTTTCAAAGCAATGTAAAACCTACTTTTTGCGTTCTCCTTCACAGATTATACAGGACAGGGTTATTCTGGAAGCTAAAAAGCTGATCCACCTTACCTATAAAAGCATGAAAGAAATTGCCGCTGAACTTAATTTCGATGATGAAAACTATTTCAGTCGCTATTTTAAAAAACATACCAATGTTACGCCCACTACATTTCGCGAAAAAGTAGGGATATCCATCGTGGCAGATTTGTCCAGATAATATCCATATCTGTCCATTGTGTAACAGTGCGTGTTCATTCAACTTTGTATGCATAAATCTGAATGCATATGTTAGCTTTTTTAGCAAAGTCCCAAGGACAATTTTTTAATTTGATGAGGATCGCCATTTTTATCGTAATGGCCTGGATTGGTGGCTTAAAAGCTTTTCAGTATGAAGCTGATGGGATTGTTCCATTTGTTGCAAATAGTCCCGTTATGAGCTTCTTTTTACATGAAAAATCTCCTGAATATAAAAAATACAAGAACAAGGAGGGTGAGGTAGTTGAGAAAAACATTCAGTGGCATGAAAAGAATGGTACTTACGTTTTCTCTTATGCGTTGGGTACTGTAATTGTTGTAATTGGATTGTTAACCCTTACCGGTACCGCAAATGCACGTTTAGGGGTAATTGGCGGTCTACTTACTTTTGGCATGTCGTTGGTTACACTTAGTTTTTTAATCACCACACCCGAAACATGGGTGCCTGATTTGGGTAGTGCGGAACATGGTTTCCCGTATTTGTCGGCAGCCGGACGTTTGGTGATCAAGGATATTATTATGATGGCTGGCGGATTATTGTGCGCATCGGATAGTGCAGCGCAGGTACTCAGGTCTGCAGCACGCAAGAAAGCTGCACTTGTCGGTTAGCATAAATCTTGGCAATGGTAAAAAATAACGTAGATTATTGCTAATCGAATTGGTTAGATCTGTATACTCCTTATGTTTTAATCTTGCTTTCAGTTTGCTCTGTTTTTGCTTTTCTATCGGTCTGAGCAAAAGGGGAGCAAAAGAGAACCAATAGAGGAGCAAAAGAAAAGCAAAAGAAATTGTCCGCTTTGTCTTATCTTTTTGGCTCTTATCAGATATGGAGAGATCATCTATTTCTCCTGTTTCTTCATTTAAGTCCCCAAAAGCTAAATTGTAATAGGTGTAGTCACCATAGTTATAGGGGCTATACCTCACAATTTTTCTTATACAGCCATTTGGCCCAAGACTGTCAAATATAAAATCAGTGTAGCTTCTGCTACTTAAAAAAGAATACCTATCCTCATTCATAAGCAAAGTTAGGTATAATTTTCTAAATTAACCATAGATTAATTAATATTTCTTTTTGATTTATTATTTGGTGTTTTGTTTAGTTTTATGTGAAAAGAACGATTAAAAGTTCAAAATATACTGTAAAAACAAAAAATGTAAAAATGATTGATTCATTCGCTAATTTTAACTTATAACAAACAACTAATTTAGTGTTACAAAGATATTTCTGTAATTTTTTAACACATGATGAAACAAACGTCGCTTGCTTTGATTGCTATATTGCTTTTAGGTATGGCAGCTGGTGCACAGCAGAAGGATATTTACCATAAAGGTTGGGTAGATTTTAATAAGAATGGTAAGAAGGATCTTTTTGAAGATCCTTTAAAGACGATTGATGCCAGGATAAAAGATTTGCTGAGCCAAATGAACCTCGATGAAAAGACGTGTCAGACTGCCACATTATATGGTTACGGAAGGGTTTTAAAAGATGAGATGCCTACACCAGAATGGAAGACAAAGATTTGGAAGGACGGTATCGCTAATATAGACGAAGAGCTAAATAGTTTACCATATAGTAAAAAGGCAGTCACCCAATATTCTTTCCCTTTCAGTAAACATGCCAATGCCATTAATACTGTACAAAAATGGTTTGTTGAAGAAACACGTTTAGGGATCCCCGTTGATTTCAGCAACGAGGGTATTCATGGCTTGTGTCATGACCGGGCGACCCCCTTTCCGGCCCCGGTCAATATTGGCAGCACATGGAATAAAAACCTTGTGTATAAGGCGGGAAGTATTGTTGGTCGGGAAGCAAGAGCGCTGGGTTATACCAATGTATATGCGCCTATCCTTGATGTGGCAAGAGATCCGAGATGGGGCAGGGTAGTAGAATGTTATGCAGAAGATCCTTTTCTGATTGCAGAGATGGGTAAGCAAATGACACTTGGGATACAAGACCAGGGAACGGCAGCTACTTTAAAGCATTATGCTGTTTACAGTGTGCCTAAAGGTGGTAGGGACGGGCAAGCACGTACTGATCCGCATGTGGCCCCAAGAGAAATGCATGAAATGTTCCTTTATCCTTTTAGAAGGGTAATACAAGAAGCTAAACCAATGGGGATCATGAGTAGCTACAACGACTGGAATGGAGAGCCCGTTACCGGTAGCTATTATTTCCTGACGGAGCTTCTACGTAAACAATTTGGCTTTGACGGTTATGTGGTTTCAGATAGTGAAGCCGTTGAATTTCTTTCCGGAAAACATCATGTTGCAGAAGATTATAAAGAAGCAGTAAGACAATCCATACAAGCCGGACTAAATGTACGTACCCATTTTACTATGCCAGAAAACTTTATTCTCCCATTGAGAGAGCTGGTTAAAGATGGGGCAATATCCATGAAAACACTGGATGAACGGGTAGCCGATGTATTGCGGGTAAAATTCAGACTTGGCTTATTTGATGATCCCTATGTAAAGGTTCCTTCTACTGCGGACCAAAAGGTTCATACCAGAGCTGATGAAGAAATTGCCGTACAACTGAACAGAGAGTCTATGGTATTACTCAAAAATGATAAAAACCTGCTACCTCTTGACATAAACAAATACAAAAACATATTGGTTACCGGCCCGTTGGCTAGCGAGATCGATTATACAACCAGCAGATATGGCCCATCAAACAATCCCATTGTCTCTATTTTAGATGGGATCAAGGCTTTTGCTGGTAAAGGTTCAAAAGTGACTTACAGCAAAGGCTGCGAGGTGATTGATGCGAAGTGGCCTGAAAGTGAAATCATCCCCACTGAACTAACTATGGAAGAACAGGGACAAATCAATCAGACTGTAGCAGAAGCGAAAAATGCAGACGTTATTATCGCTGTAGTCGGTGAAACAGACAATCAGGTTGGGGAAAGTAAATCCAGAACAGGCTTGAACTTACCCGGTCGGCAACTCTTACTCCTGCAGGCTTTATATGCCACTGGAAAACCTGTAGTAATGGTGATGGTAAATGGCCGGCCATTAACTATCAATTGGGAAAACCGATATTTGCCTGCGATTCTCCAGGCTGGCTTCCCTGGCCCTTCGGCAGGAAAAGTTGTAGCTGAAACCTTATTCGGTGAAAATAATCCCGGCGGTAAATTAACGATGACCTATCCAAAATCCATCGGACAAATTGAGCTAAATTTTCCCTTTAAACCGGGCTCACAAGCGGGACAGGGTAAAAATGATGATCCCAATGGAAACGGAAAAACAAGGGTTCTTGGTGCTCTTTATCCCTTTGGATATGGATTAAGCTACACCACTTTCGAATTCAGTAACCTGAAAATAAGCGATGAAGAAATCCATAGGCAAGCAGATATTGAAATTAGTGTAGATGTAAAAAATACTGGTGCCCGCAAGGGTGATCAGGTAGTACAGCTATACCTTAAAGATGTGGTCAGCAGTGTAACTACTTACGAATCTGTACTTAGAGGATTTGAGCGGGTAAGCCTTGCCCCTGGTGAAACCAAAACTGTAAAATTTACCTTACACCCCGATGATCTTGCCATCCTCGATAAAAATATGAACTGGACAGTTGAACCCGGAAAATTTATAGTAATGATCGGTAACTCCTCAGAAGATATTAAACTAAAGAAAGAATTTACGGTAATCAACTAAGCGACCTACTTAAGCACGATACTTTAAAAAACTAAGGTCGCCTTTTTGCTTAACCGCCATGCTTTGAAACAAAAATCACCTTCTCAGAGTGAGCATTATTTTTACGCGCTTTTTCGCGCCTTAAAAATCGGCTCATGAGGAGAATGGTTATTTTTGTCCGTTATTATTGAATACTATTTCTGCGGACTAGCGGCTGCAGCCTCTGCCTTAGCTTTTTTCTTAAAGAAACCCCTCAACAGGAAATTATGTTGAAGTGCTTCCATATTCTCATCCAGCTTTTTGCTACTTGTTTCCAGGTTCTGCATAATCCCTTTCACCTGGTCCGCTGTTTTCTGATCATTAATCAATAACCCTACCGCATTATCCGTCTGATTAAACTTCGCTGTCGCCTTATTCAGGTTATCGGTCATTGCAGATGCTGAAGCCGCTGTTTTCTGTAATTCATTTACCGACTGCTGTAACTTGGCAAACACGGCCGTATCCGTCATTAATTTATCTGCCAATCCACCTTTGGTATTCAGGGTTTTGGTAAATGCATTCATCTCAACAGCCATTTTGTTCGCTGATTCTGTAGTGGTTTTCAGATTTTCCACAATAGCTTTAAAATTGTTGGCAACCTTTTCATCTGCAAGTAAAGTCCCTACAGTTCCTTTTCCTTCAACAAGATTTTGAGCTAGTATTTTGAAATCCGAAGTCACTTCAACCAGATTTTTATTGTTGACCTGGAAAGTCTTCATGATATCATCTGTTGAGAGCGTATTTGCCACCTGCAGTTGATCACCATCCTCTACAAAAGGGAATTTCGGACTACCACCTGTAATCACCACAATTTTATTTCCGATTAGTCCATCAGAGCTGATACTAGCTGCTGCATTTTTATGGATATACTTATGGGCATCTTCCTCAATGTTCATGAAAACCTGTACCTGGGAGATCCCGTAAAACTGTATTTTTTTGATAGTTCCGATTTTAACACCTGAGAACCACACATTATTTCCGGCTTTTAAACCTTGGATGTCGCTAAAAACAGCGTTTACAGTAAAACTTTTTACAAAGGCTTTTCTTTGGCTTCCTAAAGTGAATACCCCTAAAACGAATATGACCAGGCCAAGCAGTATAAATACTCCTACTGTTATCTGTTTACGGTTGTCTGTTACTTGCATATTTATTACTGAATAAAGTTATAATCGTAAAAAGGCTTAACCCTTTCATCGTTTGTGTTAAATACTTCTTGAAATGTTCCAATGTGTTGAAACTGCCCATCTAAGAGCATGGCAACCCTGTTGCCGACAGCTTTTGCACAGGTCAGATCGTGTGTAATTACAATAGAGCTGGTATGGAAGCGTTGTTGGACCTCATTGATCAGGCTGTTTATTTCCAAACAGGTAATAGGATCCAGTCCTGCTGTTGGCTCATCATAAAGCATAATCTCGGGGCGTAAAATAAGTGTGCGGGCAATGCCAATCCTTTTTCTTTGTCCACCTGATAGCTCAGAAGGCATTTGGTTGATGGTTTGTAATAAACCTACCGCATCCAGCATCTCCTCTACAGCCAGGTTTACCTCTCCCTTAGTCAGGTTTCTTTGATTTCTTACCAGCGGGAATTCAAGATTATCCCTTACCGTCATACTGTCATACAACGCACTATTTTGAAAGGAGAACCCTACTTTTAGCCTAAGTGCCAGTAATTCTTTATAAGTGATCTGGTCAACATACTGGTCAAGAACTTTTACCTCTCCGGCATCAGGATTGAGCAGGCCAACGATAATTTTGATCAGTACCGATTTTCCTGTTCCTGATTTTCCCAGTACCACCAGGTTTTCCCCTTTATATAAATCAAGGTCGACCCCTTTAAGCACATGGTAATTTCCAAAGGATTTATACAATCCATTGATTTCAATTACCTTGGTGGTGTTTTTAAGTGTTGGTTTTACTTCCATCATAATGATCAGCTCCTGAATAATCCAAAAAATTGTACCGAAACCACTTCTTCAATGAAAATAAGAAACATGGCGATAACTACCGCAGAGTTAGCTGCTTTACCTACACCTTCAGTTCCTTTTGATGAATTATAACCCTGGTAGCAACCTACCATACCTATGGTAAACCCGAAAAGGACAGCTTTGATTGTTGAGGCTGTAATATCAAGAAAAGTAATCTGTTCAAGCGAAGATTGAAAAAATGCCCTGGCACTAGTACCTTCACTTAATGAAACATTGAGTAATGCACCCAGCATCCCAACCATTGCTGTATAAAATGTAAGAATAGGGATGGTGATGGTTGCCGCGAGTACCCGTGTGGACACTAAAAACTTGAATGGATTAGTGGCCGAAACCTCCATTGCATCAATTTGTTCTGTAACGCGCATAGAGCCCAATTCTGCACCGATACTGGAACCTACTTTTCCCGCGGCGATAAGGCCTGTCAGCAGGGGAGCAAGGGTTCTCAGTAGTGCTATACCCACCAGTGATGGCAGCCATGATGTGGCACCAAATTCTGATAGGGACGGACGTGATTGCTTAGTAAATACAACGCCTGTAATAAATCCGGTAGTAGAAATAAGCAATGCTGAACGATAGCCAATTTCATAACACTGTCTGAATAGTTCCTTTAATTCATAAGGAGGGAGAAAACCCTCTTTAAAGAAACGGGCTATGAATTTATATACATCATATAAAGTTAAAAACATGCGGGCCAATTTGCCCGGACCTTTAACTTCTTCGTCAGGTATGGATGGATTTTCAGCTTTTTTCTCCATGAATAAGGCTTAATATCATAATTATCGTTGTAGAGGTCTTTAAATACAAAAGGTTTTTACCATTGCTTAATGGTACCATCAAACCTTGAGCCATAATTTTGTAAAGTTAGTTCTTGCATTATAAATACAATGTAATTTTATAAATGCGAATGCGCTTTTCTTTTATTTAGAATGATTATAAAAATGTTAGTTTTGTAATGGTGATGCCAACACATTTAAATAAATAAAATGAGTAAAATATTAGATGAAGAACAGCTGAAGCATATTGCAAACCAGCTTGGTCGTCCGGAAGGTGCGGATGGAATTTTAACAGCCGAACGTATGGCACATACCAATAACAATATGACAAAAAGTGCTATTGCTGCACTGGATCTTGTTGAGGGGGATGTAGTTTTAGAAATAGGGCCAGGCAATGGTACCCATGTAAAAGATTTAATGAGTACTGCACCCAATATCAGATATTATGGTGTAGACATTTCTGAGACTATGGTTGTCGAGGCGGGTAAAATAAATGAAGCGGATGTACAGCATGGAAATGTTTCATTTGAACTTACCGATGCAGATCAATTGAATTTTAAGGCTAACTTTTTTGATAAAATATTTACGGTAAACACACTTTATTTTTGGGAGCATCCTTCGGCATATGCTGCGGAAATACGTAGGGTGTTAAAACCAGATGGCATTTTTTGTCTGGCCATCGCTACCAGGGAATTTATGGAGCAATTGCCATTTACAAAGTATAAATTTAAGCTTTACGATGCCCATACTGTTGGCACCTTGTTAAAGGGGGCTGGGTTTTCTACAATTGAAATGATTTTTCAGAAGGACCTGACCACTAGTCATACCGGTGAAGCTGTTGATCGGGATATCATAATTGTAAAAGCGCAAAAGGGTTAAACACCCTAATGAAATCCAACTGAAAATTATTTGATAAAATCTTTTCAGTTGGATTTGGAATAAATCTAAATAATAATCACCTTTGCATCAATCAATATTTATAAATGCAAAATTTAACCATTCAGCCATCAGTCGATTTTGTTGAAGTGTTTAGCACTAAAGCAGGTGCTATCTATCAATCAGATGCTGAGAACTGCTGGTATATTGATTTCGCTGGAAAGCTGGCCCGTTTTGACTACCGTAATATCTTAAAGTTAAAGAAAGCTGTTTACCATATTGATATTGAAGATATCTTACTTAACAGTGCCAAGTCTCCGGATGTAGAGATCATATTCATCTGCGCCTGCGATCATTGCTATGTTTTGTCCTTAATGGAGATCATCGCATTAAAAGAATTGCTACAGGGTACCTTTGTCATGCTTGAGCTTAATCACATTATTCAGGATCGTCTGCACCGTCTAATCATCTGATTATACTAGAATTAGATTCTTTCCATATTACCCTTATTTTCACTATTGTAAATACTTAGCTGTATTTTTGTATTAGGAAATACGAACTTAATACATATATCATATGAAAGACATCATGCGTGTTAAGTGTTTACTCTCATCAGATGTAGAGACACTTATAAACCAACAAATAAAAAAAGAAGCACATTCATCAGCAATTTACTTATCAATGGCTTCATGGTGTAACCGCAATGGTTATGATTTTTCTGCTGATTATTTCTTTGCACAAGCAGAAGAAGAAAGACTACACCAGCTTAAATTCTTTAAATACGTTCTAGACATGGGCGGTAATGCCGTTTCTCCTGAAATTAGCAACGTTAAAGCAGAATACAATTCATTCCGTGAGGTTTTTGAAGAAGCTTTAGATCAGGAAATCAGTGTTACACAATCTATCAAAAACATTGCTGCCCGTTGCTATAAGGAGCAAGACTTTGTAACTATCGAATTCTTAAACTGGTTCTTTAAAGAACAAAGAGAAGAAGAATACAAAGCAAGAAGGGCCCTTGAATTGTTTGATGTAATTGGCGAAGAAGGAACTGGCAGATGGCAGATTGACAAAAATGTAGGTCAGATCAGCTATAACAGCGAAGCTTAAACACAATCACTCCCGGTTTTCCGGATATATAAGGCAATACTCCTGCGCAAGCAAAACAGTATTGCCTTTTTTTTGTTTATTTATTATTCCACACAGGCCATGTCAAAAAAGAAAGATAAAGAGAAGAAAAAGAACAAAAAGAAAAAGGAATGCTGTGAAAAGTATAAAGAGGGGAAAAGATGTAAAAATTGCCCTAATGGTTAATAAAATGACCATTCTCTTCCTGCATTTATTTACTCAAAGCTTTTGTTGTTATATTGGTCTCGTAGAGCTCCTTTTAGTCGGTATTTAATGCCCGAAGATTTTGTTTTTTACTTGTAATAATCACTTGGCGTTTTCCCAAACTGCTTTTTAAATTCCCTGCTAAAATACTTCCGGTCTGCAAAACCAACCATATAGCCTATCTCATATACAGTATATTTATTTTGTTTTAGTAACTGCGCAGCTCTTTTTAAGCGGATTGATTTCGAGAAGTCATTCACCGACATATTGGTGAGCGCCTTCAGCTTCTTGTAAAGTACAGACTGGCTCATGCCGATCTCTTCCGCCAGTCGTTCAACGCCAAAATTCTCATCTTCTATATGATTTTCTATAATCAGGATCAATTTTGAAAGAAATTGCTCTTCTGTGGTTTCTATAACCGGCTGTCCCGGCTCTAGTACCAGCAATTTGCTGAACTTTTGACGCATGATTTCCCTTCCATTTAACAAGTTTGTTATTGTTAGCTGTAGTATTTTATTACTGAAGGGCTTGTTCAGATAAATATCGGCACCACCGGTTAAACCATTGATATGGTCGGTTTCAGTACTCTTGGCGGTTAAGAGTATAAAGGGGATGTGACTGGTACGTTCATCCGATTTTAACCTGTTACAAAGTGTAACACCATCCATTTGAGGCATCATGACATCGCTGATGATCAGATCAGGAATATCTTCAGTTGCTTTTTTTAAACCTTCTAATCCGTCTTCTGCGAGTAATACGTGATAATGATCTATCAGTGACCCGCTGATCAGCGAGCGTAATTCATCATTATCTTCTATAACCAATATGGTATATTTTTTTGTGTTGGGCGTACTGTCCGGTTTTGTTTCCATCAAGAAAACTTCCCCAAGGTCTTCATCATCTGTTTTTGTTCCGGTATCAGCAGGTAGCTTTGGCAATATAGTGCCAAAATGTTTTGTCCCGGTTAATAAAGTTACCGTAAAACAGGTATATCCGGATTGATTTTCATTTGCGGGTCTGCTGATTACTGAAATTTCTCCATGATGTAATTCTACGATGTGTTTGGAAAGCGCCAATCCGATACCATAGCCTGTATTTTGTATATTGTGATCGTCAACCTGGAAGAAATTGGTAAACAGACGGTCTAGGTATTCCGGGGAAATCCCTCTCCCTGTGTCTTCAACATTGATGGTAACTTTCTGCTCTTGTGTTTTTATTCCTAAAGTAATGCTTCCACCAGCCTGCGTAAATTTAAATGCATTCGAAATCAGGTTGAAAAATACTTTTTCCAGTTGTTCCTTATCAAAATACAACATCAAGGGATCATGCTCATATTGAATGATGAATTTTATTTTCTTTTGATCGGAAAGTTCGTCAAAAGCTGAGCAGATCTTCTGTATAAAGGCAATCAGATTGTAATTTGCTACATGTAGTTTTAAATGATTTGTTTCTGCTTTTCTAAAGTCCATTAATTCGTTTACCAGTTTCAACAGACGATCGGCATTGTTCTTTATACTGTTGACCTGCTTATTTACAGTCCCTGAATTTTTTTGCCCGTCAAGAAGTTTTTCAATGGGGGCCATGATGAGGGTAAGGTGTGTCCGGATCTCATGCGATACGTTGGTGAAGAAGTTGAGTTTGTTTTGATGTAGCTCTTCGTCTTTTATCAATAGCTCCCTTAGGTAAAAGAAACGTGTAACGAAAAATATAATGACAGCGGTCAGGATGGCATAAATGCTAAAGGCCCACCAGGTTTTCCAGAACGGGGGCAGTATTTCGATTTGCATGGTAACGGGCTTGCTCCAAACACCATCATTGTTTGCCCCTTTAATTAAAAGTTTATAGGAGCCAGAGGGTAAATTGGTATAGGAAGCAGAAGGTATATTGGTTTCTATCCATTGTTTATTTATGCCTTCCAGCTTATAGGCATATTTGTTCTTTTTTGATTTGATGTAATTGAGCAGCGCAAATTGTATGGTAAAAACGTTTTGATTATGCTTAAACAGTAGCTTTTTTGTAAAGCCGATGTCTTGTTGCAATAATCCGTCAGCAGCGTTAATGGCCACTTGTTTGTTGAATAGCAATAAGTCCGTGAAAACAATAGACGACCGGATGTTGTTTTTCTGAATTTCATCCGGGAAAAAATAGGTCAGGCCATTAAATCCCCCAAAAAACATAGCGCCGTCTTTATTTTTAAAAGATGAATTGTAATTGAACTCATCGCCGGATAATCCATCGCTGGTAGTATAAGTTTGAAAAGAGCGTCTCAAAGGATCAAACTTGGATAGCCCATTTGAGGTGCTGATCCAAAGCTGATGTTTGTTATCTTCCATGATCCCAAGCACATTGTCGTTAGATAATCCTTCTTTTGTTGTATAAATATGGGTTAAAGCTTGTTTTTTTGTATTATAAAGTGCTAAACCACCATAATATAATCCAATCCAGATGTTCCCCGCCCAGTCTTCACTTAGGCAGTTGATGAAATTTGTATTGGTACTTGTCATTTGATGCCATTTGGGCAGGGTTAATAGCTTTAAAGTGTTTGTAGTTTTGGAATAAACATACAAACCAGTAGTGGCGGCAATCCAGATGTTCTTTCTCGAATCTTCAAATAAGGCTTTAATATTTTTTCGATCAAAAATCTTAAACTGCCCAGGAAGAGGATAAGGCTCAAGGTGGGTATCTGCATGATTAAAAATACTTAAGCCCGCCTGACTGCCGATCCAGAACTTACCTTCATCATCTTCCAGTAAAGCAACTATTTCTGAACGGGTAGCTTTAAGGTCGGCTTTGTTTGATAAAAAACGTTTAAACTTACCCGTTAACGGATTAAACAGATTTAAGCCACCTCCATGAGTACCCACCCAAATGCGGTCTGCTTTATCCCGGTATACAACCTTAACAAGGTTAGAACCTAAACTTTCAGCATCATTTGCCACAGAAGTATAAGCTCCGAATGTTTGGTGGTCAGTATCATAGTAATTGAGGCCTCCACCTTCAGTACCAATCCATAACCTGTTGCCTTTACCTGCTATTATTGAACTGATGACGTCGAAATTAAGGCCAGATAATTTTTCATTGTACTGCCAGATATGGAAATTAGTAGGTGCCGCATATACTACATTTATCCCACCATAATAAGTCCCAATCCATACAGAGCCATTTAAATCCTGATAAATACTATATATGGAATTTTGGTTTAAACTCTTTTTATTCGGCTTGTTTTGTTGAAAAGTCCGGAATTTTCTTGTAATCGGGTTTAAGATACTCAAGCCTTCTAATGTGCCTATCCAAAGTTCGCCATTTTTGGTCATGGTTATTTCGCGTACTGCATTGTGGGCAATCGTATTGCTGTTCCCCTGTTCATGTAAGAAACGGGTGAAGCTTTGGGTGGAGCGGTTAAACAGGTTAATGCCTCCGTTTTCAGTAGCAAACCATAAGTTTTTCTGCAAATCCTCAGTTATCGCAGTGACAGAGTTGTCGCTGATGCTGGTAGGATTGGTATCCTGGTTAAAAACTTTAACTATGCTAAGCTTTTTATCGAATACGGACTTGATAAGGCTTTGATTGGCCCCAATCCATAAATATCCTTCATGATCTTCATAAATACTCAAAATCTCGCTTTTGGCGATCTCTTTAGGCAATCCAAGTTGATCTGCAGGAATAAACCTGTTGCTATCACCATTGGGTAGCATATACAGGCCATGATTGGTCCCTACCCAAAGATTACCTTTTTTATCCTCATTGATTGTTCTGATATAGTTTGGTGTTTTATCGCTTAACGGCGATAGCTGGATTCTTTTAAAAATATTTAATAGTGGGTTAAATCTGTTCAATCCATTAGTTGTGCCTACCCAAAGCCTCCCTTTGCTATCGTTGTATAAAGCTGAAATATAGTCGTCGGAAAGGCTGGAGGTATCGGCCGCATTGCTTCTGTACAAACGGAATTGATGGCCATCGTAGCGGTTTAGCCCAAACCTCGAACCATACCACATATAACCATGACTGTCCTGGGTAATGGCGAATATGGAATTCTGGGACAGTCCGTGTTCAGTCGTTAAATGATCAAACACCAGGTCCTGTGCATTACAGAATAGTTGGCCCAAAATGATGAAAATGCAGAGGAATAGCTGTTTCATGACGTAAAAATACGTTTGTCTACCTATAAAAACAGAAATTTCACCCCCTGTTTGGTTTAGTTTATAACAATTTTACGATTAATAATTTTATCTAACCAAACAAAATAATTAGTGTATGAAAAAACTCGACTTAAGTTTTAGAGGACTTGGTTTAAACTGTTGGTTCCATTTATTGGGATTGATAGTGGCCATTCTGGTGCCTTGCATTACCTACGCACAAAACAAGCCTGTTACAGGCGTTGTTACCGACCAACAGGGAGGACCTATTCCAGGTACTACCATTATGGTAAAAAATACAAAAACAACAGCACAAACCGATTTAAACGGCCGTTATCAAATACAAGCCGCTCCAACAGACCAGCTGGTGTTTAATTATCTTGGTTATGTGTCCCAAACCATTACCATAGGGGCAAAAAGTATCATAAATGTAACGCTTCGCGAATCTTCTACAACTTTAAACGATGTGGTAGTGATGGGGTATGGTACAACAAAGCGAAAAGACCTGACAGGAGCGGTAGGCTCTGTAAATATGAAAGATCTGGAAAAAGCGCCGGTTAAGTCTTTTGACCAGGCACTGGCCGGACGTGTTGCCGGGGTGCAGGTGAGTACAAGTGATGGGCAACCGGGCGCAACCGCTACCATTGTAATCCGTGGCGCCGGATCAATTTCCCAGGATAACTCACCTTTATATGTAATTGATGGTTTCCCTTCCGAGAATGCCAATGCAAACTCCATTAACCCATCGGATATAGAAAGTATTGATGTACTAAAAGACGCTTCTGCCACTGCCATTTATGGTGCCAGGGGTTCTAACGGGGTGGTGTTGATTACGACAAAAAGAGGGCAGGTAGGAAAACCACAGCTTACTTACAATGCTTATTACGGTATACAAAGATCGCCGGAGAAAATCCCTGTAATGGGGCCATATGAGTTTGTAAAATATGTAAAAGAGTTGAATTCGGTTTTTGCCGACTCCGTTTATCTTAAGAATGGTGTGACCGTAGATGATTACCGTAATGTTGCCGGATTAAACATGCAGGATCACGTTTTCCAGACTGGCCAAAATCAAAATCACGATATCGCCCTACGTGGTGGAAGTGATAAAACCACCTTTTCCATCTCCGGAAATTTTAATAATCAGAAAGGGATTGTGAAATACAGTGGCTTTAAACGATACCAGGGACGTTTTGTTTTGGACCAGCAGGTAACACCTAAACTAAAGACAGGCATTAACGTAAATTACGCTTATAGTGAAACTTTCGGAACACCAATTTCGGCTACAAACTTTTATGCTTCGGCCAGCCTTTTATATGCTGTTTGGGGATATCGGCCAACTACTGGGTTATCAGGAAGAGATGCTGGCACCGATCTGATCGATTCGTTTTATGACCCTACCAATGAAATTGGCAATAACCAGGACTACAGGGTAAACCCATTGATCAGCTTAGCCAATCAGCAAACCTTATACAAAGCCACAAACATGGCTGCCAACGGATATGCCGAATATGCCTTTACCCCTAAACTAAAACTAAGGGTATCCGCAGGTATCACCAATAACAATACTGAAACCAATATTTTTAATAATTCCTTTACCCAGGCTGGAAGCAAGGTGGTTCCGAATGCCCCAGGGCCCAATGGTACCTATGGTACAGCGCCCGTTTTTAACTGGTTAAACGACAATACGCTTACGTATAAAAATACTTTTAACAAGGACCATAACTTAACCTTGCTCGCAGGTTTTTCTTCACAGCAAAACAAAAACTCTTTCCGTTCCATCTATGCTTCTCAGATCGCGAACGAGAATCTTGGACTTGATGCACTCGACCTTGTTCCGGCAGCAAACACAGTAGTGCGGTCCGGTAGTTCGAGATGGTCGTTGTCCTCTTTTTTAAGCAGGGTGAACTATGATTATAAGGGTAAATACCTGGCAACAGCGTCGTTCCGTGCTGATGGCTCTTCAAAATTCGCACCGGGTAACAGATGGGGATATTTTCCTTCAGCATCTGTAGGATGGAGGTTTAGTCAGGAAAGTTTTATGAAAGAACTTAAATTTATTTCCGATGCAAAACTACGTGTAGGTTATGGTGCATCTGGAAATAACAGGGTGGGTGATTTTGCGTACCTGCCGCAAATTGATCTTGGAAATATCAATTACTGGTATTCATTTAATGGTAAACCTGTTGCTGCAGGTTCTGTAATCACAGCAGCAGCTAACCCTAACCTAAAATGGGAAACCAATACGCAAACCAATATCGGTTTAGACATGGGTTTCTTAAAAAGTAGATTAGGATTAACTGTCGACGTATATAAACGGACTACCAAAGATTTGCTTTTAAACGCCCAATTGCCCTACGCCAATGGCGTACTGAGCAGTACCGGGTTTAAAAATATAGGTAGTTTACAAAACCAGGGCTTAGAGATTACAATTAACAGCACCAACATTCAGACTAAAGATTTCAGGTGGACCAGTAACTTTAACATCAGTTTTAACCGCAATAAGATTCTTGAATTGACAGATGGACAGAATTCATTGCTGTCTGGCGCAGGTACGTTTTTTAATACCACCTATTCCAGCTTATCTTCTTACATCTCTGTTAAAGGGCGTTCAGTTGGGGAAATGTATGGATTGCTCTTCGACGGCGTTTACCAATATGCGGATTTTGATAAAATGCCGAATGGTACCTATCAGCTAAAGCCAGATATTACTACTAACGGGAACACAAGGGCTTCTATTCAACCGGGTGATATCAAATACAAAGACCTGAACGGAGATTTAGCGATCAATAATAACGATTACACCATTATTGGCCGTGGCTTACCGATTCATACAGGAGGTTTTAGTAACAACTTTAGTTATAAAGACTGGGACCTGGGCGTGTTTCTGCAATGGTCTTATGGCAACAACATCATCAATGCAAATCGTTATGTTTTTGAGGGCGGTATTGTTACCAACCCGAATTTAAATCAATACGCCTCCTTTCAGGACCGCTGGACACCGACCAATCCAAGCAATAACCTGTTCCGGGCAGGGGGAATGACTGTTGCAAACTACTCGTCAAGAGTGGTAGAAGATGGTTCGTATTTAAGGCTTAAGACCGTTCAGCTGGGCTATAATTTTTCCAATGGAATGTTAAAACATATTGGGCTGGCAAAACTAAGAGCAAATATTTCGGCACAAAACTTATATACGCTTACCAATTATTCGGGCTTAGATCCTGAAGCTTCGGCCAGACCGGGAAACCTGACGCCAGGTTTTGATTATGGTACCTATCCACAATCGTTTACGGTGACCTTTGGTTTAAATGCGACATTTTAATTATTAAATATTAAAGACATGAAATACAGATATATTTTGGCATTCTTATTCCTTACCGGGTTAACAACATCCTGTAAGAAATTTCTGGACACAAAGCCAACAGACGTGGTAACACCGGTAAGTTATTATGATACGGCCGATCAGCTTCAGGTTGCTCTGAACGGGATTTATAGCAATATGATGTACGAACGCATGTACGGACAGGTTTTAAACTTCAATTTTACCAGTACAACAGACGAGATGATCCCAAACCGTCCTGCAAGTGGCGATGCCAGGGGCTTGTACTATTCAGCTTATAATGCAGGCCATGCATATATCGCTGATGTGTGGAGGTGGCCCTATTTAGGTATCAATAATGCGAATGGCCTTATTGATAACATCAACAAACCTGTAATGGATGAGAAACAAAGAGGATACATTAAGGGGCAGGCACTATTTTTAAGGGCTTACAATTATTTTATCCTAACAACTAATTTTGGAGATGTACCTCTTATCCTGCATTCGCCCGCAATATCTGAAGTGAATATTGAAGCCGCTCCCCAGGTTAAAATATTTGAACAGATGGTGGCAGACCTTAAAGAAGCAGAAACCTTGCTGCAGGGACGTACTGCGACCAGTCTGGGCTATAACGATCAGGTAACAATAACAGCGGTTCAGGCAATGCTGGCAAAAGTATACTTGTATTGGGCAGGTTATCCGCTGAACGATACCGGTAAATATGCTGATGTGATCATTTATGCAGATAAAGTAATAAAGTCAAACCTTCACGCTTTAAACCCGGATTATAAGCAGGTATTTATAAATCTGTGCCAGGATAAATACGATGTTAAAGAAGATATTCTGGAATGGGGATCGGCGGGGGCTGCCGCTGGTGTAACCAATAAAACAGGAAACGATATCGGCAACTTTGTAGGAGTCGGCTCTACCTTTGTCAATTTCGATGCAAGCTCTTACACCTCTGCCTCATGGGTTTCTGTTACTAAAAAACTTTTCGATAGTTATGAAGTGGATCCTGCAAGCACCTTGATCAATAAAGCATCTTTAGATACACGCAGGGATTGGAACTGTGCAGATTTCTATTATTCGTCAACCTCAACTGTCAGGACCAGGCTCGACAGACCAAACATATGGCAAATGAGTTGTGGTAAATTTAGAAGAGAGTACTGCCCGGAGACATCACGAATCAATGGTACTTATAACATCAACTGGCCGGTGATCCGTTATGCAGATGTATTATTGATGAAGGCCGAAGCTGAAAATCAGGTAAATGGCCCTACTACATTCGCATACGAGGCCATAAACCTGGTGAGAAAACGTGGCTACGGCACCTTAAACGGCAATATTGTAAAAACAATTTCGGTTACCAATGGTGGATCCGGTTATGTTGCCGCAACACCTCCTGTGGTTACCATCACCGGCGGCGGTGGTTCTGGCGCAACAGCAGTTGCGGTTGTCTCGACTGCAGGCATAGTAACGGGTATTAAGATTACCAGTAGAGGTAACCTAACATCCGGCCCATATTTTACAACTGCCCCAACAGTTACGGTTGCAGCACCAGTTAGTGGTGTAACTGCTACTGCAGTTGCAACCATTACCAATGGAAATGAACACCTGTTAACACCAGGATTGGATAAGGACGCTTTTCAATTGGCTATACGTGACGAGCGCATGCGCGAAATGTGCTTTGAAGCATCCCGTAAAGGAGACTTAATCCGCTGGGGGAATTTTGTAGGGGACATGCAGGCCTTTATGAATTATGCTGGTGCAAATGGTGCTAATGTCTCGTCAACAGGAAATGTAAACGGATACCAGGGGCTGCTAGGTATTGAGCAAAAACATGTTTTGCTGCCTAAACCCACCTATGAATTAAACCTTAACAAATCATTAATCCAGAATACAGGCTACTAACATTCATTACAACCTAAAAGAAAAGAAAATGAAATATCTATTTAATTTCCTCTTAATTGCCGGTATATGCTTATCTGCCTGTAAAAAGGAACTGACCACAGATGCGCCTACCGCAAATATTGCCTTAAGTAATGCCCGTTCTACAATTGGCGATACCCTTGTTTTTAAGCTCGGGGATACCTGCAAATTTACGCTGTCGGGTTATGCAGATAATATTGCCTTTTGGTCCGGCACTGTAGGTAACAAATACGAATACCGGAATAGGGTAAATGCCTTGGGTAAAACCATATTGTCCTTTACCAGTACACTTCAATATGGTACACAAACCAATAGTTTACAGGTTTTGGCAACCAACAAACTACCCGCCCGCGATTCAGCAACTGTAGTGAACGCCGCCTGGACCAATATCACTGGCAGGGTTACTTTGGCTAGCAATGCAACAGCTGTAAACTCTGGAAATGCAGATTTGAGCGATCTGGTTACCAACGCAAATGATTCGTTATTTATCGCTTTTAAATTTATGGGGCTCACTGGTTCAACACAACGGACGTGGACAATTACCAATTATACGGTAAATAATGTGCTGCCCGACTTCACTTTTAATCTCGGTTCTATTGCCGGTGATGCCAATTTTTGGACCAGATATGGCAACGTATGGGCTACTGCAACTTCCAGATGGCTGGCTTCTACCACCTCTTTGAAAATTGACGGGGGAAATGCAGCAACGCCAAATAATACAAGCTGGATTGTAAGTAAAGCACTTTATGCCGGTCGTGTTTCACCTGATATTTCTACTTCAACAGTTAAAAATATCACTGCATCTGCTACTACGGCCTATAGCTTTAAATATCCGGCGACAGGCAAATATAAAGCATCGTTCGTAGCCTTCAATGTAACACCTGATCAAAGTAAGAGCACATTGAAAGAATACAATATTAAAATTATACCATAGATGCCATAGCCGTATCAAACAGGTTTTGATACGGCCTTTTATGTTTAACCACTGTAAGCTAGATTGATAATAACACATACATGATAAATAATATTTTATGGTTTGCCGCGGCACTGACTCTTTTTGTCACGAAGGGTTATACACAAAGTAATGGCACACACCGTAAGGTGATCTGGGCCGATGAGTTTAACTACAGCGGACTTCCCGATCCTAAAAAATGGACATACGAGGAAGGTTTTGTGCGCAATAAGGAACCGCAATATTATACCAAACAAAGGCTGGAAAACGCTTACGTTGCCAATGGCTGTCTGACAATTGAAGCCAAAAAGGAAAAGTATAAAGATGCAGCGTATACATCTGCAAGTATCATTACTTTGGGTAAAAAGCACTTTAAATATGGACGGATTGAGGTCCGGGCCAAAGTGCATAAAGGCCGGGGCGGCTGGCCGGCTATCTGGATGCTCGGAACGAACCGAAGCTCCGTTAAATGGCCACACTGTGGGGAAATTGACATCATGGAATTTGTAGGAAAAGACTCAACCCAGGTATACGGCACCGTACATTTTGCAGATTCAACAAATACCTATAAATATGAAGGGTTAAAACCTATTATGGGAAAGCCCTACGAAGAATTTCACGTGTACGCTATTGATTGGAATGCAGATCGCATTGAGTTTTTTTATGATGACCGGAAATACTTTGTATTTAATTTGAAACATGCCGATAACCATAAAAATAACCCTTTTAGGAAAGATTTTTATTTATTACTGAACCTTGCCTTAGGTAGGGAAGGTACACTCGGCGGACCATTAGATGAGAAAATATTGCCTTTGAAATATGAGGTGGATTATGTAAGAATATATAAATAACACATGAAAACAAATACCTTAATTATACTCCTTTTTATCTGCAACCTATCTTTTGCACGCCAGAAGCCAGATAAAGCAGACGATATGGCAAAGCTGATCAGTGAACAGTTTGAATTTGCCGCCGGCCAATATAAAGTTCTAGGTAAAAACATTACGCCAGGACAAACACCCCAAAGTTTTGCGAACGGTAAGCCTGTAAACAGAGAAATCAGGTGGTGGTGCAGTGGTTTTTATGCTGGCGGCTTGTGGTACATTTATGAGCAAACAAATGATCGGAAGATAAAAGAGGAAGCAGAAAAAGCACTGGAGGTCATTGAGCCTAATAAAACCTTTACGGGGAACCACGATTTGGGTTTTATGATGTATTGCAGTTTTGGGAATGCTTATCGCTTAACACAAAAGCCTGAATATAAAGCGGTAATTGAACGCTCTGCGGCGTCTTTATCTACACGGTACCGGCCAAATCTAAAAGTTATACAATCCTGGGACGCCAATAAATATTGGAAATGTCCTGTTATTATCGACAATATGATGAACCTGGAGATGCTAAACTGGGTTAGTGATAACGGTGGTGATACTAAATACAAAGAGATTGCGAGAGCTCATGCCAATACGACCCTGAAAAATCATTTCAGACCTGATTTTAGTTCTTATCACGTTGTAGATTACAATACCGAAACTGGTGGTATAAATAGAAAGGCTACCTGGCAGGGAGCGTCCGATTGTTCTTCATGGTCACGCGGGCAAGCGTGGGCCCTTTATGGCTATACGTTAATGTACCGTTCAACAAAAAAGGCGGCTTATTTAAAACAAGCTAAAGGCATTGCCCATTTTATTTTAAACCATCCCAATTTGCCTGCAGATAAAATTCCTTACTGGGATTTTGATGCCCAGGGCATACCCTTTGCTCAACGGGATGTCTCGGCTGCCGCAGTGCTGGCCTCAGGTTTACTGGAACTGGCGCAATACAGTGGGACAAAGGAAAAATCGGAATTTAAATTGGCGGCAGAAACCATGATCCGCTCACTTTCAAGCCCACAATACCGGTCAAAACCTGGAGAAAATGGAGGGTTCTTATTGATGCATAGTACAGGTGCTTATCCTTTGAATTCTGAGATCGATGTTCCCCTTATTTACGCTGATTATTATTATCTGGAAGCCATGGCCAGATACAAACAATGGTATTTATAAAGAAGCGGAATATATGTATTTAAAAAAAATAGTTATTGCTCTTTTGTGTATGCTGTGTGCACTAAATGTTGTCGCCGGGCAACATATAGAGCCTGAGTTGCCAGGGCGGCAAATTGTTCCACTTAATGCCAACTGGCAATTCTATTTTACTTATAATTTTGAACGGAATATTCAAAAGGAAACTGTAAGCCTGCCACATACCTGGAATGCGGAAGAAGTACTTAAAGGAGTCGCTGATTACAAAAGAACTTCTGCAATTTATGAACATAAACTTCAAGTGCCTGCTGCCTGGAGCGGGAAACGGTTGTTTTTAAGTTTTGAAGGTGTAAATAATGTGGCAACGGTACTTATTAACCGCAAAATGGTAACGGAGCACCACGGTGGGTATACCGCATTTACTGTAGAAATAACGGATAATTTAAAGGTTGGGGACAATACAGTTACGGTAATGGTTAGCAATGCCTATCGGCCGGATATAATTCCATTACATGGAGACTTCAACCTGTATGGAGGGATCCACCGACCGGTTAGCTTAATTATCACGGACAAAAATTGTATCAGTCCGCTCGATTTTGGGTCTTCAGGTATCTATTTGGACCAGCAGCAGGTATCTGAAGCATCGGCCCAGGTAACAGTGCGGACTAAACTTTCTTTAGCCGGTTCCAAAGATCTAAGCCTTAAAACTGTAATTCTTGATGATAAGGGGAATATAGTTGCCGCCCATACCGGATCTTTAGAGGGAATGCCGCAAGACTTTAAACAAATACTGAAAATAAAAGGACCTCATTTATGGAATGGAAAGGCGGACCCATATTTGTACCAGGTTGAGGTTGCTCTTTTGAAGAACGGGAAACTTATCGATAAGGTAAATGAGCAACTGGGTTTACGTTATTTTAGGGTAGATCCCGACAAGGGCTTTTTTTTAAATGGTAAATACCTGGATTTGTATGGGCCAGGCTACCATGAAGATGTCTCGGGTAAAGGGTCTGCCTTAAGTGAAGAGGACCTGATAGCAGATATGGAGCTCGTCAAAGAGCTGGGTGCAACAGCGGTACGATTAACCCATTACCCACATAGTAAGTCTTTCTATGATTTGTGCGACAAAAACGGCATCATATTGTGGTCTGAAATCCCATTGGTGGGGCCGGGAGGGTACACAGGAACTGGTTATTTCGATAGTAACGCGTTGAAAAATAATATAAAACAGGTGCTGACAGAACTGATCAGACAATATTATAACCATCCATCTATTTGCTTCTGGGGAATGTTTAATGAGCTGAAGCTGGATTACGACGATCCGAGGCCTTTTATAAAGGAGATCAACGCCCTTACGAAAAAAGAAGACCCGGGACGTTTAACTACATTGGCTTCAAATTTGGGCAGCGCCGAGTTTACCGATCTGACTGATCTGATGGGATGGAACCAATACTTCGGTTGGTATGGCGGTAGTTTTGGCCAGGTAGGTCAATGGGCTGATAAAACACATGAAGCATTGCCGGCCAAAGCAATTTCAATAAGTGAGTACGGGGCGGGGGCAAGTCCGTTTAAGCATACCGAAGATCTCGAAAAACCTAATCCGGGCGGGCGTTTCCATCCAGAAGAATGGCAGACTGCTTTTCATGAGGCTCATTGGGCGGAATTAAAAAAACGCCCCTTTATTTGGGGTAAATTTATATGGGTACTGGCTGATTTTGGGTCGTCTATCAGAACAGAAGGCGACAAGGACGGCATCAATGACAAAGGTCTGGTAACCTACGACAGGAAAATAAAAAAGGATGCATTTTACTTTTATAAGGCAAACTGGAACCCTGAGCCTATGCTGTACATCGCAGAGCGAAGAAATACGGAACGCAGAAAACCCTCCGCAACGGTTAAAGTTTTTACCAATGTCCCCGCGGCGGAATTGTGGATCAACGGAAGATTATTGGGAAAAAAGGTTAAAAATGAGCAGAATACCATCCTATGGGAAAATCTGACACTGAGCCCCGGTAAGAACAGGATAGTTGTGAAAACTAAAGTAAAGGGAAAAATATTAGAAGACCATTGTATCTGGAATCAAATGTGATAGCCCTGACTCTGCATTTCTGTTGCGATGAACCTATTGTATTGCTCATTGTCTAGCGGGTAGTCCCAGCAACCCATTCTATGATACAGTTCCCCGCCAAAACCTGTTTTGAATTTGTATAGGCCATAAAGCGGGTGTGATGGGTCTGGCCTCGGCGCAACGCCGAACAGATCGTACTCTATACACCCGCGTTCCTTTGCGATCTTCATAGCTTCCCATTGTAAAGCATAAGTCGCCATATAATTCCGGTTTGAAGACGATGATGCACCGTATAAATAGGTTCCACGATTACCAGATATGACTAAAAACATAGCCGCAAGAGGAGTTCCATCAAGGTCTGCAAGCAAGAGCTCTACCTCTGCAGGAGAGGCTGTGTTTTCTGCACGGGCTGTTAATACTGTTTTAAAGTAATTGATGTCGTTGATGTGGATCCTGTTTCTTTGCGCCGTTTCCTGGTATAAAGCATACCATACATGCAGGTTTTCCATCCCTACCTTTTTAACATTGATCCCTTTTCGATAGGAAAGGTTGATGTTGTACCTCGTTTTAGGCTTCATAGCATCAAGCAATAAGTTGCTGTCCTGTTGAAGATCTAAAAATATGGTATTCGACGGGAGGATATCAGAATTCGCTTTCTTCAGGTTCCAGTTTACTGTATCGAAATTGAAACGGAATTCCTGGTATTTCTTTTCCGGGGGACCGTTCCAGTTACCGAGCTCATCAAAACTGTCACTTTCTTTAGCCCAATGCGATTGCCAGGCCAGGTCATATCTGATCAGGATACATTTGGAAGGAAGATGGCCTCTGAGTGATTCGGAAAGCTCCTCAAGAAATTTGCCCTGGTATTCTTCATTAGGTTCGATTTCCGGGCCGTAGGGTACGTAAGCGACAGAATGTTCCTTATCGAGCGGTTGTAACAATACCAGGAAATCAGCATGGGTATAAGTGTTTTTTACTGCATTGTTGAAGATGTTCGTGTCTTCGACTTTAAAATTAAATGCTTCTGATTGCAGGCCTTGTTTGGTTTTTACTTCAGACCAAAAGGCGGTTTGCTGTATGATAGCAGTCTCATAAACCTCTTTGATGTCTTTTTTCTCAATAACAATATTCATCTCATTTGCTTAACCTGCAAAGGACGGAAATATTAACATCATAAGCCAATAATAAACAGATCTATGGCACTAATATGATCAGTCTGTATGGTCGCTAATTGATATCGCCCAGGTGATAACAATGTCTGCAGCGAGGTTCATAACTGTCTTTTTCTCCCAGGAGTACCCTGCTTTCGCTGGCTGCGGTACGAAAGGAGTATACTGCGGGGCTTCCGCAAATTACGCATACTGCATTTACTTTTGTTACGAGTTCGGCGATAGCCATTAATGCGGGCACCGGGCCGAAAGGCTTGCCCAAAAAATCCATGTCCAAACCAGCGATGATGACCCTGATCCCTTTTTGAGCAAGCTTGTTGCAAACTTCAGGTAGGTTGTCGTCAAAAAATTGCGCTTCATCAATCCCTACAACCTGGGTATCGGGTTTTAAGAGGAGTATGGCTGTTGAACTTTCCACAGGAGTAGACTCAATGGAATTCAGATCGTGCGAAACTACAGCAGTTTCATCGTAACGCGTATCCGTTTTTGGTTTGAAGATTTCTATTTTTAATTTTGCGATCTGTGCGCGTTTCAATCTTCTCAACAATTCTTCCGTTTTGCCCGAAAACATAGAGCCGCAAATCACTTCAATACTGCCGCAATATGCTCCTCGTCTGTAATTTTGTTCGCTGAATAACATGCTTAATGGGATTTTAGAGCCTGCTAATATCAGAATTTTGTAGTACTTTTGAACGTCAAGTTACCAACATAAAACATCAATTCTTCCGTTATTAAGCTATGATGAACCAAGAGGATATTTTTAAAAAAGTAGGACAGATCTTAAATGAACTTCAGGATCAGTACGAGTTTTTGGCCCGAAATCCCAGTCAACTCAATGAGTTAGAACTGGAACTGTTCCTGGCAAATGCAAACTTTTTGTCAGATCATGTTCAGATTGTAAGGAAAATTAATAGCAATAAACCTTTAAAAGTGATTCCGGAACATACCGAGGATCAGTCTCCGGTTGTTTTAGTTACCCCTGTGAGCGAACAACCTGAACCAGTAAGAGAACCTGAAGTGATCATCTTGCCCGAACCGGTAAATGAGCCTGAAATGTTGAAGGAAAAAACGCTGGAGGAGCTTGAAGCCGAATATGCTGCAAACGAACCGGAATTAGTAAATGAAGAACCTGCTGCTGTAATTGCAGATGAGCCAATAGAGGAAGTAACTGATGAAATAGAAGAGGACCGCAGGGAGCCTTTAAAGTTCGAGTTTTTATTGAACGATAGTCTGGCAAATGATAAATTTGAATTTGAAGAACAGTCAATTGAGACAATTTTTGACAGACCTTTAAGTAAGGAAGAAGAAGAGATTATCGCCCAAAAGCAACAACTCAGAGATAGACAGCTGGAGATAATTGAAACAGTTAAAGAGGAGGAAGTAACTCCAGAACCAATTTTAGTGGCTGAGCCTGTACAGGTAGTTGAAGATAAATTGGTTGTGGATAAGCCGGAAGATAAAATAGTAAAGGAGCAGGAGTCAACTCAGCCAAGGCCTACATTAAATGATCTGTTAGCTGGTAAAAGCAACTTCCCGACCAGCGTAAATGAAGAAAACAATAAAACGGGTATAACAGATCTGAAGCAAGCCATCAACCTGAACGAGAAGCTACTTTATATCAAAGACCTGTTCAATGGTTATAACCTTGCTTACGCAGAGGCTATTGAGTTGGTAAATAAGATGCCTGATTTTAAAACAGCAGATAATTTTCTACGGAATAATTATGCGGTAAAAAATAACTGGGCGGCTAAGCAAAGTACCGTAGATAAGTTTTACGACTTATTAAATCAGCGTTTCGAGATTAAATAAAGCCCATTCTATTTGAATCCAGTTTTAGGAAGATAAATAGCAATACTGTAAAACTCCATAAAGAGGAACCTCCGTAACTGATAAAGGGAAGGGGGATGCCAATTACGGGGATGATGCCTATTGTCATACCGATATTGATAAATACGTGGAAGAAGATGATGCAGGCCACACAATAGCCGTAAACCCTGGAAAATGTAGATCGCTGTCGTTCTGCGAGGTTCACGACCCTGAGTAGTAAGAACATGTATAAGGCAATGACTACAAAACAGCCCGCAAATCCCCACTCTTCTCCAATTGTAGAAAAGATAAAATCTGTACTCTGTTCCGGAACATAACCATATTTGGTCTGTGTGCCTTGTAAAAAGCCCCGGCCGGTAAGCTGACCTGAGCCAATTGCTATTTTGGATTGGTTAACATTATATCCTGCTCCTTTTGGATCTGTTTTAAGGCCCAGGATCAATTCGATACGGGTACGTTGATGTGGTTGCAGTACATTTTCAAACATGAGCTTAGCAATGAACAAATAGCCGATTGCTGAAAGTGTAATGATCCCGATCATGATCATCCGCTGTTGTTTCTTTCTGTTGAAATAGATGAACAGGAACCCCAGTCCTAAGATCATTGAGATCAATACCCAGGACGTAAGATAAAGGTTAAGGATAAACAAAAGTACCATGCCCCAAAATACAATCAGCAAATAGCCGGGTAAACCTTCGCGATATAAGGGGAACATAAAAGAAAGAAAAACCAACATAGAACCGGCATCAGGCTGGAGCATGATCAGGCACATGGGCAGAATAATAATGGCAGCGGCAATTAATACCGGTTTTAAGGTATTGAGCTTAGGGTTAAAGGAGCTGATATACCTGGCCATAAGCAGTGCGGTACCAAATTTGGCGAGTTCTGAGGGTTGCAGGCGAAAGGAACCAAGAGGGATCCAGGCCTGGTTGCCACCTACATTACGCCCCACAACCAATACAATCAATAAAAGTAACATGGTAATCCCATAAATAATGGGAGAAAAGATGCTGAAAAACTTGGCATCGAGTAACAAGATGGAGAGACCCAGAATTAAACCTGTAAGTATAAAGATGAGTTGTTTACCATAGTTTGTAGCAAAACTGAACGTCGTTGACTCCTCTGCATTATATTTAGAAGCATAGATATTCACGAATCCAATAGCACAAAGTGCCACATAGATCAGGATCGTGATCCAGTCTACATTAAAGAAGAACCTATTGCTGCTTTGCTGATTGTTCATTGTGAATCTGAGTAGGTTTGCTGGTCGTTTGATTTGTTGGCGGTTGAACAGGTAAGGCTGTTGCCGGTATGGCCGATGAATCTGTAACCGTTGCTTTCGGCTTAACCTTTGGTTTAGGAGGTGTTGGCAGAATAACCTGCTTCTTCATCCATTCAACCTGTGCCAGTTTATTTTTAGGTAAAGATCCTTTCAGGTATTGCTCCGCAATGTAACTGGCTATAGGCGCCGCATATGTACTACCATAGCCCGCATTTTCTACGATTACGGCAATCGCGATTTTTGGATTGTCCCTTGGCGCGAAGCCAATAAATACCGAGTGGTTTTTACCACGTGGATTTTGTACCGTACCTGTTTTACCACACATAATGATCCCGTCAATCCTTGAAGCAATGGCCGTTCCCCAGGGTGCATTTACAGCATCCTGCATCCCATCAATTACCGGCTCAAAATGCGGGGCATCTACATCAACATAATTCTTTTTTACATATTCTTTTTTGATCACATTATTTTTACCGATGGCTTTTACCAGGTGAGGTTTGATATAATAACCACGATTTGCGATAATCGCCATAATATTGGCCATTTGAAGAGGTGTAGCATCCATTTCACCCTGACCAATAGCAAGAGAAATCACAGTTCCATAATTCCAGGATTTGCTATACTTGCCCGAATAATAAGCAGCGTCATATAATCGTCCTTCCTTTTCGGACGGAAGATCTATTCCCAGTTTTCCTCCCAAACCAAATTTTCTAACTTTCTTTTGCCACTCATCGTATGCTACTCGTTGATTTGCATATTTACCTTGTGTAATTAGTTTTTGGAATACATAACAGGCGTAGGTATTACAAGAGCGGGCAAGACCTTTTCGTAAAGCAATGTTGCCATCTACGTGCTCGCATTTTACCGTATGCCCTCTGGAGCCGCCTACTTTGAAGTAACCTGGGCAATTGAAAGTGGTATTGGGATCAATTACCCCTTCCTGCAGGCCAATTAAAGCATCTAACGGCTTAAAGGATGATCCAGGTGAGTAATAACCTTGTATAGGTCTAATGTTAAATACACGGTTTGGATTTGCTAACAGCTCCATATAATTATTTCCCTGGTTCCGCCCAACCATTAAGTTAGGATCGTAACTCGGACTGCTGACAAAGGCCAGGATTTCTCCCGATGCCGGCTCAATGGCTACGATACTACCTATTTTATTTCTCATCAGATCTTCTCCCAGTTTCTGCAGTTTAAGGTCTAAGGATGAAATTAGGCGTTCTCCGGAAACTGCGGCAGTGTCAAACCTTCCTTCGGCATAACTTCCTTTAGGTACGTTTTTGGCATCGTACATCATATTTACCACACCCCGCGCACCCCTTAACAAGGTCTCGTAAGATTTCTCTACACCAGATTTTCCAATATAGTCTCCGGAACGGTAATAACCTTCTGAGTTTTTAATGTCTTTTGGGGACACTTCTTTAATATATCCAAGGAAATGAGCCGCTACACTGTCCGGATAATGCCTGATGGTCCTACTCTGCACAAAAAAGCCCGGATATCGGGAAAGTTGCTCGGATAAGGCAGCATAAGTTTCTATAGAAAGCTGCTTTTCAAATATGCCCGGCTGATACCTGGATTGATTGGATACCTTTTTAAGGTTTTTTCTGAAAGTTGCGGTGTCGATACCTATCAGTTCACAAAGACCTAAAGTATCGATGTTTTTTACCTGATTGGGAATTACCATTAAATCATACACCGCCTCATTTTGAGCCAAAGGCTTTTCGTTACGATCGAAAATAACCCCGCGTGCCGGGAAGGTATAGATTTTACGCAATACATTACTTTCAGCCGAAATGAAGTATTTGTCACTGGCTACTTGTATGTAAAAAAGTGTGCCCAGTAAAATTAAAGCAACTACGATGAACAGCGCCTGTATAACATATTTTCGATTAAACAGCTTGTCCATCAGCGCATTTTTTTGTTATAGAATATAAATTCTATAAGGACAATAGTAAACAAGGTGAATATCACACTAAAAAGGCATCTTAATAGCGTATAGGAGAATTCTTCGAGTCTGAATGTCTCTAAAAAGAACAACACCAGGTGATGGAAAAATGTACATAAGAAGGCGTAAATGATAAACCATTTAAAGCCCATATTTCCTAATGTGGGTTCAGGCTCGTCAAAACCGTCACGGTTAATTGTTACCGATATAAAAGAGATCCTGACAAAAGCAAGCGTGATACAGGCTGTAGTATGTACACCTAAGGTATCATAAAAAGCATCCAGTGTAAGCCCGGTTATAAATGCGATAAGATAGAGCAGTAGGTTAGGTGTTCCAAACGGAACCAGCAACAAAAATAAGATATATGTAAATGGGGTAGCCATGTCATAAAAGCTCAGGTTCCTCAGCAAGAGAATCTGAATTAAAAGGAGTATAAACCACCTGACTATATTTGCTAATACTAATTTGCTATTCATGAGGTACCTTGGCTTCTAATTCTTTTTGTTCTTCCGCATATTTATCAAGAATAACGTATACATATTGCAAGGTGCTAAAATCATTGAAAAGTTTTATCTCCAACGACATAAAATTGTCACCCGTTGCCACACCTGTATTGGTAATTGCCCCCACAGGAATTCCCGGAGGAAAAGAGCCAAACCCGGAGGTAACGATTGTATCTTTTACATTTATTTTAAAGTGGTTCGGTACCCCGGTTACATAAGCCTTTCTAAAATCTGAGTTGCCAATTCCCCAGACAAGGGAACCTAGGGCATTATTGTTTTTAAGGGTTACACTAATTTTGGTGTCTTTATGTAGTAAGGACTGTATGGTAGCCAGGTGTTCTGAAACATCAAGAACAAAGCCAATAACCCCTTTGCCTGGAGATATAACAGACATTTTAGGCTTAATGCCGTCCAAACTACCTTTGTTAATAGTGATGATGTTGTTACGCAGCGTAATAGAGTTTTTGATGACCCTTGCCGACAGATAGGTATATTGAGGATTGTTGGATGTATCCCTAACTACAATTTTCTTAGCAGAGTCAATATTTTTCAGTGCAAGCAGTTCTGTTTTTAGCTTGGCATTTTCGACAGCGAGGCTATCGTTTACAGATCCCAGATTAATATATTTCTTTAATACATTCAGGTTTTGATAAACTTCACCAACAACTTCGTTGGTAGAGTTTACAGTTACACTGCGCTGGTAGGCATTGTTTTTTACGGTTAGGATCACACCGATTGTAAAAAATATAATGAATAAGAAAAATGCGTTATATCTGTTTATGAAAATCCAAAGGTTACGCATCTTGGTTCCGGGTTGTGAGTTATAGGATTCTGTTTCTGGTTGTGGGTTGTGAGTTATCAGTTAAAAATCCAGCCCTGTAACATACAACTCACAACTCTAAAACTTCTCTATTGCATTAAAAATTTAAAACCGCCAATGTTTTTCAAAGCGATACCTGTTCCACGTACTACAGCACGAAGTGGATCTTCGGCCACATGAACAGGGAGCTTTGTTTTCGCGGCAACACGTTTGTCTAAGCCACGTAGCAAAGCACCACCACCAGTTAAATAAATACCGGTCTGGTAGATATCCGCTGAAAGTTCAGGAGGGGTAATCTCTAGTGCCTTAAGAATAGCTTCTTCGATTTTCGAGATAGACTTATCCAGACAGTGGGCAATTTCAGTATAAGATACCGTAATTTGTTTAGGTACACCAGTCATTAAATCCCTTCCCTGAACTGCGAAATCCGCAGGAGGATCGGCTAACTCAGGCAACGCGGCACCAACTTCTATTTTAATCTTTTCAGCTGTACGGTCGCCAATCATGATGTTGTGCTGACGACGGATATAATTTACAATATCAGAGTCAAAGTTATCTCCCGCAACGCGGATAGACTGATCGCAAACAATACCTGACAAGGCAATTACCGCAATCTCGGTCGTACCACCACCGATATCGATGATCATATTTCCCATTGGCTCTTCCACATCGATTCCAATACCTACAGCAGCAGCCATTGGCTCATGGATCAGATATACTTCTTTAGCTCCGGCAATCTCGGCCGAATCCCTTACCGCACGTTTTTCAACTTCAGTAATACCTGAAGGAATACAGATCACCATTCGTAAGGAAGGGAACATCCATCCCTTACCGCCGTTCAGCATGCGGATCATCCCTTTAATCATAGCCTCTGCAGCGTTAAAGTCTGCAATTACTCCATCTTTTAAGGGTCTTACTGTGCGAATATTATCATGGGTTTTACCTTCCATTTGCATGGCCTGCCTCCCAATAGCGATAATTTTATTTGTTTGTCTGTCAAAAGCAACGATTGAAGGTTCATCAACTACTACTTTGTCATTATGTATAATCAAGGTGTTTGCCGTACCTAAATCGATAGCAACCTCTTGTGTAAACCAATTAAATAGACCCATCTATAGGTGATAATTTAAGTATTAATAATTCTATGTACTATATTAATGTAAAACTACGGCTTTTTATTGTATAAGCTGACAAATAAATTAGTGTTTAAAGTGACGTACTCCCGTGGTAACCATGGCAATTCCCTTTTCGTTGGCCATGTTTATAGAATCTGCATCTTTAATTGAACCACCTGGTTGTAAAACAGCAGTGATACCGGCTTCAGCAGCAATTTCTACACAGTCAGGGAACGGGAAAAATGCATCAGAAGCCATTACCGAACCTTTTAAGTCGAAATTAAAAGCATCAGCTTTAACAATGGCTTGTTTTAAGGCATCAACTCTTGAAGTTTGCCCAACACCACTCGATAATAACTGGTCGTTTTTAACGAATACAATAGTATTTGATTTTGTATGTTTTACAATCTTATTAGCGAAATAAAGGTCTTTAAGCTCCTGTGAAGTAGGTGCTTTTTCTGTTACAGCTGTCATCTGCTCAGGGCCTTCGATAATTAAATCTTTATCTTGCTCAATTACACCGTTTAATAAAGTTTTAAACTGTTTTTTGCTCAGTTCAACTTCATTACGTTGTAAAATTACCCTGTTCTTTTTAGCGCGGAAAAGCTCAACAGCTTCTGGCTGATAAGATGGGGCGATCAGGACTTCAAAGAATAATTTGTTGATTTCAGTTGCTGTGGCCAGGTCAATCTCTCTGTTGGCAATTAATACACCCCCAAAAGCCGAAACCGGATCGCAGGCAAGCGCTACATTCCATGCTTCTAAGATACTTGGTTTCGACGCTACACCACAAGCGTTGGTATGTTTTAAAATAGCGAAAGTCGGTTCTTCAAACTCGTCAATTAATGCAACTGCTGCATCAACATCAACAAGGTTGTTATAGGAAAGTTCTTTACCGTTTAGCTTAGTAAACATAGCTTCTAAGTCGCCATAAAATACACCTTGCTGATGTGGGTTTTCACCATATCTCAACGTTTGTGCCTGGTTGATGCTATGCTTAAATACATTAAGCGGCTCTTCAGCATTGAAATAATTGAAGATCGCCGTATCATAATGAGAAGAAGTATGGAATGCTTTTTTAGCGAAAGCTTTACGCTGCGCTAAAGTCGTTTCTCCGTTTTGTGCTTCCAGCTGTTGTTGTAAAGTTGAATAATCATCTTTAGAAGCCAGGATCACTACATCATTAAAGTTCTTTGCAGCTGCTCTGATCAAAGAGATACCGCCGATATCTATTTTCTCGATGATGTCCGATTCTGAACCGCCAGCTTTAACTGTTTCCTCGAAAGGATATAAGTCAACGATTACCAGGTCAATTTCCGGAATCTCATATTGTGCAATTTGCTCCTGGTCTGATCCCAGTGCCCTGCGGTTTAAGATACCACCAAAAACTTTAGGGTGTAATGTTTTTACCCTTCCTCCTAAAATTGAAGGATAACCTGTAAGGTCTTCAACGGCAGTAACAGGAATATTCAGGTCTTTAATAAACTGTTCAGTACCTCCCGTAGAGAATAACTGTACACCTTGCTGCGCAAGTAAACGAACCAGAGGTTCTAAACCATCTTTGTAATAAACTGAAATTAAAGCGTTTTTGATCTTTATAGATTGACTCATCGGAGAAAAATTTTGAGCCGCAAAGTTACCCGTTTTTCTTTTATTGTCAAATGTTTATTTATGGTATCGCAAACTAGGTTTGATGTGGCTTATAATTGATTTGTAATGGACTATAAATAGCCGGTGTTGAGCATTACTTTTTATGTTGCTTTTTATAAATCGCGGGCGAAATGCCAATTACATTTTTAAATAGCCTGGAGAAATAATATTGATCTTCAAATCCCAGGTCTAAAGCGATTTGCTTAATACTCCTGTCAGTAAAATAAAGATACTGACAGGATTTTTGTATTTTAAGTTGATTGAAATAATTGATCGGTGATAAACCCGTCTTTTGCTTGAACGAACGGGAGTAATGCGATACCGATACATGCTGCTGTTTTGCCAGTTGTTCAATGCCCAGTGTTTCATGAATGTGTTGTTTCATGAAAGTAATGGAACTGCTGATGGAATCGGTATTGTACACTTCTGGGTGGCCTTCTTTATGGTAGATAAAAGAGGAAATAAAATGAAGGAGATTAAAATTAGCCGCTTCCATTTCCTTATCATTAAAACTATGTTCCAGAATGGAATAGATCTGCTCGAAAATTTTAATCCGGTTTTCATCGTAAGGGATAGCCCGTAGAACTGGTAGTTCTGTACCGGAATAGCGTTCGTATATTTTTTCCGAGATTGCTCCTGTAAAATGTACCCAGTAGATGGTCCAGGGGTTGGTCTCAGAACTAAAATAACGATGAGGAACGTTCTTCGGAATAATAAAATAAGTATTCGGAGAAAGTTCGTACTGTTGGTCCTTTACAAAAATAGAACCCCCACCATCCACACAATATATTAATATATACTGACTGCAGCCCGATTTTCTTTCCCGGTCGTGATTTAGTGCCTTTGGATAATGACCTATCGCAGTTAAATAGAAGTTTTTAACTAAAGGGTTGTTACTGATTTTACGTTTTATATTAGGAGGTAATACGGTCATTCTCTGTCCGATAAATCCTTCTTTTATAGTTTTCTTATGCTCAATAATCGGATAGTCCATCAGTTTTGTTATTGAATAATTCGGTTAGGTTCGGTTTAAGATAGACTTAATATGCTAAGCTAATAATTTTTATTAAATACTTAGATAGCTTTAAATGCCTATTAATTGTATTGTCCATTATTAAGATTGAAAAATCCATTTTTAATATCTGGCACAATGGTGATTTTTGAAAATATGCAGAAGCTGGGATAATCAGCCAGGCTGTAAGTTTTGAAAGACAAGGGTATTACATACATTACATAAATGAAATCTGAAAAATCTAGTTTTAATCATCAGTACATTATTGGCATCTCTTTTATTTCCGCGCTTGGGGGATACCTTTTCGGGTTTGACTTTGCGGTGATATCAGGTGCTTTACCTTTTTTACGCACACAATTTATGCTCGATGCCTGGTGGGAAGGTTTTTTAACCGGATCACTGGCATTAGGCTGTATCGTTGGCTGCCTGATGGCCGGAAAACTGGCCGATCGCTATGGCAGAAAATCAGGCCTGATCCTGGCTGCTTTGATCTTCGCGGTCTCTTCCATCGGAATTGCCTACTCTTCGGGCCTTACTTATTTTGTAATCATGCGATTTGCAGCCGGGATAGGGGTAGGGATGGCTTCCATGTTATGTCCGATGTACATTGCCGAAGTTTCACCAGCGGAAGTTAGGGGGCGCAACGTGGCGATTAATCAGCTCACTGTAGTGATCGGAATCCTGGTGACCAACCTCGTGAATTACTTCCTCGCTGATACCGGCCCGGATGCATGGCGCTGGATGTTCGGATTAGGCACGGTACCATCAGTTATTTTTCTGATAGGCGTTATATGGCTTCCCGAAAGTCCGAGGTGGCTGTTAAAAGACGGACAGGAAGAAAAAGCCAGGGCAGTATTAAACAAAATCGGTTCAGCTTCATTTGCCGATACAACTACAAACGCCATCCGGAAATCTTTGGAAGGTTCTACGAAACAATCTTTCAAAGCAGTATTTCATAAAAGCGTACGCCCTGCTGTAGCCGTTGGGGTAACCCTGGCTGTATTTCAGCAGTTCTGCGGAATCAATGTCGTATTTAATTACACCTCTACTATTTTTGAATCAGTGGGTGCGAATTTAGATCGGCAGTTATTTGAAACAGTCGCTATAGGTATTGTAAACCTGGTTTTTACATTGCTGGCCATGTGGCAGGTTGACAAACTTGGTCGCAGGCCACTGATGCTGATCGGTTCGCTGGGCTTGTCGGTGGTATACATTATCCTTGCTTTCCTCCTTCAAAATCAGTACCCCGCTGGAATGGTGTCTATCTTTGTTTTGCTCGCAATCAGTATGTATGCCATTTCGCTGGCACCGGTAACCTGGGTGTTGATCTCGGAGATATTCCCAAACAGAATAAGGGGAGTGGCTTCCTCCGTTGCGATTGTATCCTTGTGGGCAGCCTATTTTATCCTTGTATTTACTTTTCCGATCCTCGCCGAAAAACTCGGTACATATGGCCCTTTTTACCTGTATGCCGGTATCTGTTTCCTTGGTTTTTTGTTTGTGCTGCGGAAGGTAAAGGAAACCAAAGGGCAAACACTCGAAGAGCTGGAAGATAACTTAATAAGACACTAAGACTTACTCTAGTCAGATATTTTTAATACAAAAACGAATTGCTAATGGAAAACTCAACCGTAAACGTTTGGGAAGAGAAAGTTATGATCCCTACTTATGGTGTAGGGAAACCTGAAAAGAACCCTATGTTTTTTGAAAAACGCATCTATCAGGGAAGTAGCGGGGTAGTATATCCAAATCCGGTAATTGAAAAAATTTACGATGAGAAGGAGGATAAAGAATACCGTGGATTGTTCCTGGAAAATGATTATCTGAAAATCATGATACTTCCGGAGCTTGGGGGAAGGATCCATATGGCTTATGATAAGATCAAAGAGCGGCATTTTATCTATTATAACCAGGTTATAAAACCTGCTTTAGTGGGTTTAACAGGTCCATGGATATCTGGTGGAATAGAATTTAACTGGCCGCAACACCATCGCCCAAGTACTTTTGATGCGATTGACTATAAGCTTGAGGAAAATAGTGATGGCAGTAAAACCGTTTGGGTGAACGAAATTGAGCAGATGTTCCATACCAAGGGCATGGCCGGGTTTACGTTGTACCCTGATAAGGCATATATTGAAATCAAGGCGAAACTATTAAACCGTTCTTATTTGCCGCAAACATTTTTATGGTGGGCAAATCCTGCCGTTAAGGTGAATGATTATTATCAGTCGGTATTTCCGTCTGATGTAAATGCTGTTTTTGACCATGGCAAGCGGGATGTGTCTGAGTTCCCAATAGCTAAAGGCACATATTATAAGGTCGATTATGCACCCGGTACCGATATATCGATGTATAAAAATATACCAGTTCCGACTTCCTACATGGCCATCAATTCTGATTATGATTTTGTAGGGGGGTATGAACATGATACCCAGGCGGGTGTGTTGCATGTGGCCAACCATCATGTTTCGCCAGGTAAAAAACAATGGACCTGGGGATATAGTGATTTTGGTCAGGCATGGGATAGGAATTTAACCGATGAAGACGGTCCTTATATTGAATTGATGACAGGGGTGTTTACAGATAATCAACCCGATTTTACCTGGTTACTACCAAACGAAGAAAAAAGCTTTACACAGTATTTTCTTCCATATGTTGAACTCGGTGTGGTCAAAAATGCAACTAAAGATATCCTCCTGGCTATCAATAAGCAAGAAGATAAGGTTTGTATAAAAATTTATGTCACCTCATTGCAGAAAAACTTAACCGTTCAGCTGTCTCATGCTGATGAAGTCTTTTTGAGGGACAGGGTCAATATTGATCCAAGGACCGTTTACAGTAAAGAGGTTACAATTGACAGTTCAATCCCAGAAGAAAAACTGTTGTTACGAGTATTTTCCAATGATGTGGAGTTAATCAGGTATGAGCCGGCGCTGAATAAGAAAAATGACATTCCAGAGGCCGCTAAGCCAGCCCTTGAACCCGATGAAATAGAAAACAATGAACAGTTGTTTTTTACAGGTCAGCATCTTGAGCAGTACCGCCATGCAACTTATAGCCCTGTTCCCTATTATGAAAAAGCATTAGAACGTGATCCTAAAGATGCGAGATGCAATAATGCCTTAGGTCTATGGTATTTACGTCGCGGACAATTTGAAAAAGCTGAGCCTTATTTTAGAAGGGCTATTGAAACCATTTCGCAAAGAAACCCGAACCCATATGATACAGAGCCTTATTACAACCTGGGTTTGTGCCTTAAATTTTTAAACCAGCCAGAAGCTGCGTACAAAGCTTTTTACAAATCGACATGGTCACGCGCCTGGAAAGACAGTGGTTTTCTTGCTGTTGCACAAATTGATATGTCCAAAGGGCACTTTGACCTTGTTTTACAGCATACAGAGCTGGCACTTGCCAATAATGTAAATAACGGTAAGGCTTATGTATTACAGGCTGCGGGCTACAGAAGGTCTGCACAATATGACGCTGCGCTATTGGTAACGGCCCTGGCAATGGAAAAGGATCCTTTTAATTTAGGTGCATTGTACGAACAATATCTTTGCTTTAGTGTTCTTGAGCGAGCTGATGAAGCCCAACACGTACTAAATCAACTTTGGCAATTATCAAGAGGGGAAGCGCAAAATTTTATGGCCTATGCCTTAGACTATGCTGCCGCTGGGATGTATCTGGAAGCATATGATTTTTTAAAGAACATCATAACACCTTCAACTGCTAACCCAATGGTGTTTTATTATATGGGTTCATTTAGTCATCATTTAGGAAATGATCGGGAGTCGGTTTCCCGGTTTTTTAACAATGCTGCCAACGCAGACCCTTATTTGTGTTTTCCCAATCGTTTAGAAGAGATCAATATATTAAAACTCGCCATAACCCTTAATCCTGCCGATGCAAAGGCCCCTTATTATCTGGGTAATTTGTATTATGACAAGCGGCAGTATGCTGAGGCCATAAGTTACTGGGAACTTTCTGAGCAGTTGGATGATAAATTCCCAACGGTTTTAAGAAACCTGGGGATTGCTTATTACAACAAATTAAAGGATCCCGCTAAGGCATTACAATATTTCGAAAGGGCCTTTGAACTGGATAATTCCGATGCCAGGTTACTAATGGAGTTAGATCAGTTGTATAAAAGGTTGAACAGAAGACCACAGGAGCGCGTTGTATTTTTAGAAAAGAACATAAACGCAGTACAGGAAAGAGATGACCTTTACCTGGAGCGGATAACCCTGCTGAACTTTAATGGGGCATTTGAGGGGGCACTTGAGCTATTGATGAACAGACAGTTCCACCCATGGGAGGGTGGTGAAGGAAAAGCTTCCGGACAATATGTATTTTGCTTAATCCAGCTTGCCAAACGGTATTTGTCGACAGGGGCTTTTGAACAAGCAATAACATTACTGGAAAGTGCACAGGAATATCCACATCATTTAGGCGAAGGTAAGCTGTTCGGAATACAGGAAAATGATATTTTCTATTGGATAGGCTGCGCATATGAAGGCTTGAACGATATAGAAACTGCAAAACGATATTTTACAAAGGCTACATCAGGATTGACCGAGCCATCTGCCGCAATGTTTTATAATGATCAACAACCGGATAAGATATTTTATCAGGGGCTGGCCTGGCAGAAACTTGGTGAAAAAGAAAATGCGGAAAAGGTTTTTAATGGATTAATCAATTATGCCGGTAAACATATAAATGATGAGGTTAAGATGGACTATTTCGCCGTATCGTTGCCAAACCTGCTTATTTTTGACGATGATTTGAAAGTGAGAAATGAAGTACATTGTTATTTTATGGAAGGATTGGGGAAACTGGGATTGGGCAAAAATGATGAAGCACGCCAGGCATTCTCTAAAGTTTTGTTGATGGATGCCGCACACCAGGGAGCTAAAACACATCTGGATATTTTGCATTAAAGTTTATAGAATTTAAAGCGGGCATGCTGGGGCATGCCCAAATTATTTTTGCCCCGCTATAATAGTTAACGTAAAAAATGATTAAATTCAATAAAGAATTTGATCATGCTCTATGTCGGGAACTACATCTTTTAAGGCCCATTCTATATTCAAGACAGTTTTGGAAACCCGGTTTTCATTACTGGATACTGTGGGTAATAAATTGATATTTATTGGTCTGGTAACTATAATCAGCCTGCTTTTCATGTACACCTTCGTGCCTTTTAACATCAATAACTGGTATAATGCCGATAAGCCTGCTTTATTAAAAATCTTCAGCCTTTTTTCCTTTTCGGGCACATTAACCCTTTTGTTTACCCAGTTTGGATTGCGGAGGTGGCTTCGTTTACAACAGCTCAGCATTGCGCAATATTTTTTTCTTTTTATAGGAGAGATCATGATCCTGTCATTTGGCATTATGGCCTGCGACTGGATACTGGATAATCCTGACTTTTCCTTAAACAACTACTTAAACACTTTTAATTACGCACTGCTGATTGCTATTCCGCCTTATGCCATCTCATTATTGATTTTGTTTGGTGCGCAGCAGTATAAACTTGCCCATAACCTTTCCGTTGTCGTTACAGAACACAAACCACTTTCAGATAATTTGCTTATTGGTGATGAAAATGGCAAGCTTATTTTAACCCTGCACCCTAATAACATTCTTTTCTTTAAGTCTGAGGATAACTATGTTGATGTTTATTATCTATTGGGTGGGGAAGTGAAAACGGAACTGATCCGCACCACATTAAAAAAAATTGAGTCTACTTGCGACTATTCCGGGCTGGTTAGGGTTCACCGGTCTTACACCATTAATATAAAAACGGTTTCATCTTCAAAAAGAACGCATAAGGGGTATGTACTTCAGTTTGATCCCCTGCCGGATATGCAGGTTCCCGTATCGGCTTCATACCAAAAACAATTTGAAGAATGTTTTACGGGGATAAGCCAGACGTTTCCTCTTGTCCCACTCACCCCATTATAATCGGATTTCATCCCAAACAGCTGCCCATTACTACATAGCGAAGGTTTTGTGATTTATATTGCATCAACCAATTATGAACTAAAACCTAAACGCTATGAAAGTACAACTACTATTTTTGTTGATTGCTTTTCTCTTGTCATTTGGCAGTTTAAATGCCCAGGTGATAAAAGGAACGGTTAAGAACAGCGCCACACAGGAAGGCGTACCAGCAGTATCCATTCATGTGAAAAACTCGTCAGAAGGAACATACTCTGATGACCGCGGAAGGTTTCAGCTTACCGTAAAAAAGAAATTCCCCATAGTGCTTGTCATCTCTTCCATTGGATTTGAAGCCAAGGAGGTTGATGTGGCAAGCGCTACAGCGGCACTCGAAATAACCTTTAACCCAACTTCTATATTAGGTCAGGAGGTGGTTGTTTCAGCGAGTCGTGTAGTGCAGAAAAAACTGGCCTCCCCGGTTACCATCGAGCAGATCAGTAGTAAGGAGATTGCCAATGCCCCACAGCTAAACTATATGGATATGATTCAGGGCCTTAAAGGCGTAGATGTGACCGTGTCAAGTCTTGGCTTTACCAGTATATCTACCAGGGGGTTTAATACAAGTGGAAATACCAATTTTACACAAATTGTGGATGGGATGGATAACCAGGCGCCGGGGTTAAACTTTCCGCTGGGTTCGGCCATTAGTTTAACGCAGCTTGATGTTGATAACATCGAGGTGCTTTCAGGAGCCTCATCAGCATTGTACGGTTCCAGAGGCCTAAATGGAACTATGGTGATGACAGGGAAAGATCCTTTCAAATATCAGGGATTGAGTGTGCTGATTACACAGGGGGTAAACCATGTTAAAAACGATAAGGATTATGATCCGGTCGGCGCATCACCGTACTATGACTGGACCATCCGTTACGCCAAAAAAATCAATGATAAACTGGCTTTTAAGGTGAATGCGCAATATACCCAGGCCCAGGATTGGGTAGCAACAGACAGCACAAATAAAAATGGACCTGGAACAAGGTTTACCGATCCCAACTATAACGGCGTGAATTTTTATGGTGGTGCAACTAATGCAGATATCAATGACTTTTTAAGGGGTGCGCTGCAAGGAGATCCGTCACTGGCCCCGTTAATTGATCCTTTGTTGGTTAAGCCTAATTATGTGTCTAGAACGGGTTATCCGGAATATGGCTACCTGGATAATAAGGCCAGATTACTTAAAATGAATGCTGAGCTGAGGTATAAGATCAATTCAGGATTAGAGGCTATTGTTTCGGGAACTTATGGTACAGGAAATATAGTGTATACCAATGATACCCGCTACCAGCTTAAAGATTTTAAAGTTGGACAATACCGGGCTGAATTAAGAAGTAAAGATTGGTTTGTGAGGGCTTATACCACTTCAGAAAATTCTGGAAGAACAATAATCGCCGGACCAACCGCCCAATTAATCAATGAAGCATGGAAAGTGAGTTATGATGGCGCAACAGGAGGCTGGTATCCTGAATATACAGGTGCATTGCTTGGTGCCCTTGCAGGAGGGGCTAGCTTGAACGATGCGCATTTAGCAGCCAGGAAATTTGCCGATCAGGGACGTCCGGAATTGGGGACACCGGCTTTTAATCAGCTAAAAGAAAAAATCTCTAATACCCCGATTTCAGAAGGTGGTACCTTGTTCCTCGACAGAAGTAAACTGTATAATGCAGAGGCACAATATAATTTTACTGATCTGGTAAAGTTTATGAGCGTAATTGGAGGAGTGAACTGGCGCTTATATAATTTGAATAGTAAAAACACTTTGTTCCCGGATAAGGATAAGCCGATTAATGTAAAAGAATATAGCGCATACGTTCAGCTGGCAAAAAAGGTGGCGGCTGATAGGTTAAACCTGAGTACTTCATTTAGGTACGATAAAAATACCTTGTTCTCCTCTCCTAAAGTAACCTCCAGGGCATCGGCTGTATATGAACCGGTAAAGGAAAACTTTATCAGGTTCTCTTATCAGAATGCTTATAGCTTTCCATCAAATATTCAGGCGTTACAAAATACGCTTAGTGGATACAACAGTTATTCGTCGGGTGGTTCGTCTTTATTGCTGATCGATAATTATAAATTTGATCAATACCCACCTTATACCCTTGCAAGTGTCTCTGAATATCAGAAAACCGGTGATGCCAATGTCCTGGAACGCTTTGAATACAACGACATTAAACCGCAATCAGTAAACGCTTTTGAATTGGGCTATGCGGCATTAATAGGGAAAAGGATCGTATTTGATGTCTTGGGATATTACTCTACCTGGAAAAACTTTATTGGATATGCGAACGTAGCAAATACACCAGGTACCAATGATGTAAACGCTTTTAAAAACCATGACACTTATGTTCAATATAACATTGCTTTTAATGGTGGGGAAACGGTAAACACCTATGGCTATGCCGCTAGTGTGAGCGTAGACCTTTCCCATAACTTCATCGCTAAGGTTAACTACTTCTCTGATAACCTTAAGAACAAAAATAACAGCCAGATAAATAATTTTAATACACCAAATTATCATATCAATTTCGATTTCGGTAATACCGGGTTCGGTAAAAAACAAGAATGGTCGTTCGGTGCAACCATGCGTTACAAACCAGGTTATTACTATGTGGTATCCGGCGGGCTAGCGTCAGGGACGGTGCCTAGTTCTGCAGTAATAGATGCACAGGTGAGCTATAAATTGATTAAAGCACGATCGGGTATAAGGCTTGGTGCAACAAACATTACCAACAAATATTATTTAACAGGAACTGCCAATCCAAGTATTGGGGCGGTATACTACGTAACTTATGCTTATAACATTTTTTAATATGAAAAAGATACTCCTATTTATAACCGCAATTGGATTTGCGGCGGTTTTATTCTCCTGTACCAGCAGTCAATCGTCTAAATCAGCAGACTATAAGATCAAATTAACCTTTAAACCCGGCGAAGAGCAGAAAATTGCCGAAGCTTTTTTATCACTGAAAGACAGTACCGAGATTGTGTTACAGGCGGGTACCTATCAATTCGATAACCTAAGCATTGCACAGGTAAACCATATCCTGATCAGGGGCGAAGGACACGATAAAACCATTCTGGATTTTAAAACGCAAAGCCAGGGTGGCGAAGGCATCAGGGTAACAGATGTAAAGGGTTTTGCCATTGATGGGATGACTATAAAAGACTCAAAAGGAGATTTACTGAAAATCAATAAAAGCCGCAATGTAACGGTCACCAATTTGCATGCGGTTTGGAGTAAAGCCGATTCTACAAGTGGCGGATATGCCATCTATCCGGTGATGTGCCATAATGTGCTCATTGAAAACTGTTATACCGAAGGTTCGTCTGATGCCGGTATCTATGTAGGGCAAACGGACAGCGCAGTAGTTAGAAAGTGTAAGGCCGCTAAAAATGTTGCCGGCTGCGAGATTGAAAATACTTCAAACGCGGAAGTGTACGACAATGAGTTTTACAACAATACCGCAGGCTTCCTCGTGTTTGACTTGCCAGACCTATCTAAAAAAGGGGGACACGTTAAAGCTTATAACAATTACATCCATGACAATAACTTCAGGAACTTTGCAAAGGCAGGTAGCTTTGGCACTTCGTGGGGCGTAGGCAATGCTTCGCCGGGAAGCGGTATTATCATACTTGCGGCTTCAGATATCGAGATCTACAACAACCGCATCATTAACAACAATTCATCTGCAATCACTATCGCCTCCGGTTTCTCTGTTGATGACAAAGCTGCGGAGAAAATCAATGCCAATTACTTTCCTATTTCTAAAAATATCAGTATTCATGATAATAAGATTGAAATGGGCGCAGCTTTTCCTGAGGCCGCTTATGAGCACCGGATCGGAAAGATCCTGGTAGCTGTTGAGCAACAGTTAAATGCCAGTGATCCTGCCAGGAAAAATAAACGTATTCCTTTAATTATGTATGATGGTGTTTCCAGCAATATCTTAACCAAAGGCACGACCAATAATCCCGATGGAATTTGTATCAAACAAGAAGGTGATAACCTGTTTGTAAATGCCGACTTTTTAAACATCAGCAATCCGAAAAACTGGAAACCGAACACCAATATTGCTCCATATATCTGCAAGTAACTTCAATATCTATGCGTAAAACTTATATTTTAGGATCTATTCTTCTTTTCTGCATTTCTTTATCTTTAATCGGTGGCCAGGGTTGTAAAAATAAAGGCAGTAAGGCCAGTCCGCAAAAAGGTTTTGTTTTTAAAGAAAAGCTGTCTGATTATGGTTTTTTTAAAGATAAGCTAAGTGCGTTGGCTCCTAATGAAGGTGTTTTACCTTACGACATCAGTACAGCCTTGTTTACAGATTATGCTGTAAAAGACAGGTTCATTGTATTACCAAAAGGAGCGGCGATGAAATACACCACTGCCGGGGCACTTGATTTTCCAGATTCAACGATCATTATTAAAAACTTTGCCTATACAAATGAAAATCATCAAAAGGTGATGATTGAGACCCGCTTGCTGGTTAAAGACCCCGGGGATAAAAACTGGAAGGTGATGAACTATTTGTGGAATAAAGAACAAACAGATGCGGTAAAACATATTACGGGGGCAAAGGTCCCCATTACGTTGTTGGATAATGAAGGCAATAAATTACTGACAAACTACCAGGTGCCCAATACAAACGATTGTAAGCGTTGTCATATTAAGGATGATGTATTGATTCCCATAGGGCCGAAGGCCAGAAATCTGAACATTACTTTAACGGGGCAGAGCGGGAACCAGCTTAAAGCCTGGGCTGCGAAAGGAGTATTAAAGGGATTGCCGGATACAGGTATTGTTGCAGCATTGCCAAACTGGGCTGATCCGAAACATTTTAGTCTGGATCAACGTGCACGGGCCTATCTTGATGTGAACTGTGCGCATTGTCATACCAAAGGAGGAGATGCTTACAATACAGGCTTGTTCCTGGAATATGAACAAACTAATTCCAATCATTTGGGCATAAATAAAGTCCCTGTTTCAGCAGGTGGTGGTGCAGGTGGGTTAGATTACGATATTATACCGGGCAATGCAACGCATTCGATATTATACTATCGGATGAATAGTACTGAACCCGGAACCGCGATGCCTGAGCTCGCACGTACCGTCATCCATAAGGAGGGGGTTCAGCTGATCAGGGATTGGATAAATAGTATGAAGAAGTAGGCGCTACGCTTACTTCTTTATCTTCTTTATAACGCTCTCTACAATTCGGGGGTAGTGCTGGTGTTCCAGTTGCTGCCCTTTGAATTTAACCATTTCCAGGTTATCACCTTTATCAATGCGGTATTTAGCCTGGTAAATATATTCCCCCTCATCGTAATTTTCATTTACATAGTGGATGGTGATACCACCTTCAGGTTCCCCGGCCTCGATTACAGCATTGTGAACATGATCACCATACATGCCTTTGCCACCGAATTTTGGTAAAATTGCAGGGTGGATATTGATAATCCGGCCCGGATACTCGGCAATGAGTTTTTTAGGGATCAGCCATAAAAAGCCCGCAAGCACAATAAGATCTATTTCAAGGTTTTTTAACAGGTCGATAATGTTCTCCGTATTGTAAAACTCGTGCCTGTCAAACACATGAGAAGGAATTTCGAAGTTATCTGCCCGCTGTAAAACATAAGCATCAGGATTATTGGTCAGTACCAAAGCAATTTCAACTTCTGTACTTCTTTTAAAATGCTCCATTATTTTTTGAGCGTTTGATCCTGAACCTGAGGCAAATATGGCAATGCGCTTCTTCATGAGGTTTTCATTAATATGATGTGTTTTGCAATAAAGCTCAAATAAACGCATTTATTGATCACCAAAGATAAAAATTTCTCACTAAATCTTTTCCCCTTATGGAACCTCAACATGCTAAAAGAAGAGGTACATAAACCCAGAATTCAATGGGAAATGAGCTAACTTAAGCAGCTTCATATTTTTTTTATAAAATTAAATTGTTGATATATAGTTAGTTGACTCTTATTTTGTGTCTTGTATTAATAAATACTACTAAATTAGTAGATTATATTTTATATTTGCATAGTAATAGTTCTTTAAGTTTTATTAAAACGACTACTATGATAGCTAAATATGAAGTTACTTTATCGAATACCAGACCACTGTTGTGCCAGGGCATAATGAACAAGGAATTTAATATAAATCCCGGATACCCTGATGCGTTAGATCAGAGAATATTATGGTGGTCGTGTATTCAAAAATCAAATGGCATCAGGCTATGCGGGAAGACATAAAATAAACACTTTAAGCTATTTGCGCTTCAATCTAATTAATCACCACCATTAATTAGTTGATTTATAAAGGTAAGATGAATGAGTTCGGTATGAACCATGCGTCAGACATATGAATATTATAAATTAACAGTATTAATTAAACCCAGGTATGATGATTAACCCTACAAACCCCCTAACAAATTTTACCCTATCAATTACAGTAACTGCATTATCTGCTGTTCGATGTTGCCCTTTTCTGGCTGCATAATTTTGCTCTGATCCAAATACCACCCCGGATCTTTTACCACCACCGAGCAATACTTTTCATGAATAACGTACGGAATTAAACCTATTCACAATTAATCATTTAAAAAAATGGAGACTAAAAATTACTTAAAGGAGTTTAAGGCCCTTACGGCTGCTCTTTTGTTTGGTGGTGCCGCTTTTGCCGGTACGGTAAAACCCTTTCCTAAACAGGGTGTATGGCGTGGTGTTTTCAACGTCAGTGAATCGCAGGTTCCTTTCAATTTTGAGCTGAAAGGAAAAGATACTAAAGATGCGGTATTTACTTTGATCAATGGATCGCGGCGTGATGACTTTCATGTAGAGCGTAGAGGTACCGATTCTATTTATATTAAAATGAATACCTATGACGCGGCACTGGTAGCAAAAATAGAAGAGGATGGCAAATTAACAGGAGAATATCGGAGTCTGGTACCTGGCTTTAGGGGTAATTCCCTACCTTTTACAGCTGAACATGGCAAAGCTTACCGTTTTGTTGAACCAGGCAAAGACGTGGCACCCGCACACAATATTTCCGGTAAATGGGAAATAAAAACCTATACAAAAGAAGCTGTTCCAGCTTCTATAGCATTATTGAAACAGGAAGGAAATAAATTAACCGGAGTAGTAATGACAGTGGTTGGTGATACCAGGGAACTGGAAGGTACCGTTCAGGGGAATGAATTTCAGCTGTCGGGTTTCACCGGACCAAGTCCTTTCATCATAAAAGGAATAATTAATGATGACAACAGTATCTCCGGCGAGCAGGGCTTCGGCATTTATAAAAACCTGAAGTTTGATGCGGTTAAGAACGAAAAAGTAGAGCTACCCGATCCTTATGCGCTTACTTTCCTGAAGCCTGGTGCTAAGTTCGGATTTACTTTTCCTGATCTGAACGGGAAACAGATATCCTTAAGTGATGATAAATATAAAGGTAAGGTGGTGATCATTGAAACCATCGGCACCTGGTGCCCTAACTGTACGGACCAAACGGTTTTTCTTTCACCGTGGTTTAAAAAGAACCAGAAACGTGGGGTAGAGGCTGTTGCCATAGGCTTTGAGCAGAAAGATGATCTGGAGTATGCTAAATATACCTTGGGCAAGCTAAGGGATAAATATGAAATCACTTACGATATTTTGTTTGGCGGCATAGCCGATAAAAAGGTTGTTGCTGAAAAACTGCCGGCCTTAAACAAATTCATCGCTTTCCCCACTACGATTATCGTAGATAGAAAAGGAGAGGTAAGAGAAATTTATACCGGCTACACTGGCACGGTAACAGGAACCTATTATGCGGACTACGAGAAGAAATTTAACAAGGTATTGGATGAGCTGCTGGCGGAACCTGTACCTGCTGAATTTACTTCTTTATCCACTACTAAAAGCAAATAAATTATGAACTCAAAACTAATTAAACTGTCGGGACTTACCCTGGCGGGCCTGATCACTGTGTCTTCTTTTGGCGCAGAAAAACATTTTATCAAAAAGCCGAAACCTGCCTTTATTAAACAAGGGGTTTGGCGTGGTGTATTTAAAGTAAGCGAATTTGAAGTGCCTTTTAATTTCGAAGTAAAAGGTAAGGATGCCGGGAACGCTACTTTTACGTTACTTAACGGGACACGCCGGGATGATTTTCATGTAAAGCAGATTGCACCGGACTCTATTTTCATAAAAATGAACACTTATGATGCAGCTTTAGTGGCCAAGATCGAAAGTGATGGAACATTGTCTGGCGAATACCGCAGCCTGGTCCCCGGACTAAGGGGGAATGCTTTGCCATTTACTGCAGAACAAGGTAAAACCTATAGGTTTGTAGAGCCGGGTAAAGACATTGCGCCAACTGCTGATCTTAGTGGGAAATGGGAGCTTAAAGGTTTCTCTAAAGAAGCAGTCCCAAATAAGGTTGCTATCTTAAAACAAAAAGGAAATAAGCTTACCGGGGTAATCCTGCAGGTGACGGGTGATAGCCGCGAGCTTGAAGGAACTGTACAAGGGAACGAATTTGTCCTCTCTGGCTTCACTGGGCCAAGCCCGAAGATTTATAGGGGTAAGATCAATGAAGATGGAACACTTTCAGGAGAGATTAGTCAGGGTATTTATGACAACCTGAAATTTACTGGCATCAAAGATCCCAACGCAGAATTACCCGATCCTTATAAGCTAACTTTCTTAAAGGAAGGCTACAAAAAACTGGATTTTACATTTCCTGATCTGACAGGTAAACAAGTTTCTTTAACAGACGATAAATACAAAGGCAAGGTTGTGATTGTTGAGCTGGTAGGTACCTGGTGCCCTAACTGTACCGATCAGACAATTTTTCTTTCTCCATGGTTTAATAAGAACAAGCAGCGTGGTGTTGAAGCTATTGCTATAGGCTTTGAACAAAAGGATGACCTGGAATACGGAAAATATACTTTGGGTAAACTGCGTGATAAGTACGATATCAAATATGATATTCTATTCGGGGGCTTAGCTGATAAAAGACTGGTGGCGGATAAACTACCTGCATTGAATAAATTTATCGCCTATCCTACTACGATAATCATCGACCGCAAAGGAGAGGTAAGGGAAATTTATACAGGCTATACAGGGCAGGTAACCGGAAAATACTATGAAGAATACGAGAAGAAGTTTAACAAGCTGCTGGACGAGCTGATTGCTGAACCTGTTCCGGCCTCAACCGCCGCTGTATCACTGGGTAAATAAAAGAATCACAATTAATCTTAATTCAAACCACCAAAACAAAAAATCATGAACCGTTTTCAGTATTTAATCCTAATCATTTTCGCAGTTTCATTAAGTGCTTTCAGCATCACCTCTAATCCGAAGCCCGCTAAATTTAGCAGTCTGTCAGGTAAAGCAATTACCTATAAGGTAGATGAGAAGAACAGTAAGCTCAGCTGGCTGGCAAAAAAAGTTACCGGTGAGCATTCCGGAAATATTAAAGTTACCAGTGGCTCACTGGTGCTTGATAATAATGTGTTGAAAGGGGGAACTTTTGATATCGATACCCGAACCATTTCGGTTACAGATATTACCGATCCGGAAGCAAATGGTAAACTGTTGGGGCATCTAAAAAGTGATGACTTCTTTGCCGTAGAAAAATTTCCGGCCGCGAAATTTGTAATTACTTCTGCTAAGCCAACAGGGGCTGGAAAGTATGATGTGAAAGGTAAACTGACCATTAAAGGCATTACCAATGATGTGGCTTTCCCGGCAACAGTTAAGACAGAAGGCAATACCGTACAGGCCGATGCTAAGATTACCATCGACCGCACCAAATATGGCATTAAGTTCAGATCTAAAAACTTTTTTGAAAACCTGGGCGACAAAACCATTTATGATGATTTTGACCTGAATGTAACATTGGCTGCCAATAAGCAGTAAATATGAACAAGGGTGTCTGTTTCTAAATTCAGACACCCTTGTCATTTCAAACTAAATGAATGATGAAGAACAATAAAATACCCGTACTTCTTTTTTTAGGTCTCACGATCCTTATCCTGGTTGGTTTCCAGGCTGATGATCCCGGCGAACTGACAACCAAAGAGAAACTGGGTGAAAAGTTGTTTTTTGATCCCATTTTATCGAAAGATCGTTCAATAAGCTGTGCTTCCTGTCATAAACCGGAATTTGCATTTGCGGATACTTCGGCAGTGAGCCTGGGTGTTGCAGGTACCAAAGGTGAACGGAATACACCCAGCGTAACGAATTTATCGGGCCGGCCGAACCTTTTTTGGGATGGTAGGTCCGCATCACTCGAGCATCAGGCATTGCAGCCGATTCAAAATCCCATAGAAATGAATTTATCTATAGCAGAAGCTGTACAGCGCCTGAATGGTGACCCTGTTTATGCAACGGCCTTTCAGCGGATTTTTAAAAGCCCGGCTTCAGATAAAAACTTGTCGCTGGCCCTTGCTGCGTACCAGCGTACATTGGAAACGGCAAACAGTCCTTATGACCGTTATATTGATGGAGACGACCATGCTGTATCTGCGGCGGCGATCCGTGGACGGATGCTGTTCATTGGCAAAGCCAATTGCAATACCTGTCATTCCGGCGAAGATTTTACGGCCGACAGGTTCAAGAGCATTGGCCTTTACAATGGGAAGGAACTCAACGATCCCGGTAGGTTTGCTATAACTAAAGATAGTACCCATCTCGGCGATTTTAAAATTCCAGGCTTACGTAATGTCGCGCTTACCGCTCCATATATGCATAACGGGATGTTCAAAACACTGAGAGAAGTCATTGTTTATTACAACGATCCCGATGCTGTAGTGAAAAACGGTAAAAACCGCGACCTGGCGCTGAGTAAGCCCCTGGGTTTAAATGACAACGAGATCTCCGACATCGAGGCCTTTCTCAGGACGCTTACCGATGATCGCTTTACCAAACTTAACCGATAATATATGCGCATAAACCTTTACATTTTCATGCTCCGTTTTATCTCTCAATATCTGTGTCCCCCGCAGGGGAAATCATAAACAGACCGCCCGGCCATGTGTAATGGCTGCCCGTTAAAAACTTATTACCATTGTTGTATTGCCTGTATTACAGGCAACGGCTATTCTTTTGCCTTTTTATTCCAACACTAAACCTCAATTAAAAGAAATGAAACCATCATAAACATATCACGTGCAAACCGCTATATGCTTATGATAGCTTCATAACCTTTAAAAAACAAATTATAAACAGATGAAAATAAATATATACCTGCTCTTGCTGCTTGCGGTGCTTATACCAGGAAGTCTGCTCGCACAGCAGCGGACCCTCACCGGAACCGTTACTTCAGCTGAAGACGGACGGCCTATTCCTGGTGCTTCAGTGATTATTAAAGGACTAAGCGGAGGTGCCATTACAAAGTCGGATGGTACATTTAAACTTATCGTCCGCAATGCGAAATACCTCGTTTTTTCCTTTGTTAGTTTTGAGACAAAGGAGGTGGAGATCGGCTCCGCCGCTGATTTGAAGGTCAGCTTGAAACCAGTCAATAGTGATCTTGATGAAGTACAGATCGTAGGGTCGCGCAACGCAGGAAGAACTAAACTGAATTCCGCTGTTCCTGTAGATGTGATTGATATCAAAAGTCTGCAGGAATCTGCTCCACAGGTAAGCGTAACGCAATTGCTACAGTATGTGTCACCCTCTTTCCATTCTTCTGTTTCGGGAGGAGGGGATGCTGCCTCAGCAACCTCAACGGTACAGTTGAAAGGGCTTGGTGTTGATCAGGTCCTGGTACTCGTCAATGGTAAAAGAAGGCATAAAAGCTCCAATATTAGCTGGGGCGGTCTGGGCAATGGTGCCACGGGGTACGATCTAAACTCAATTCCTACCGAATCTATTGAGCGCATTGAGATTCTTCGTGATGGTGCAGCTGCGCAATATGGCTCGGATGCCATTGCCGGAGTAATTAATATTGTCCTTAAAAAAACTACTGAAGAGCTTACCTTTAACACTACGGCGAGTACCCGACGAAGAGGTGATGGTACAACCACCCGGACTAGCAGTAATTATGGGGTTAAGCTGGGTAATAAAGGTGGCTTTTTAAATGTTACTGGTGAGTTTGCTACCCAGGCAGTTTCACTACCTGTAGGAAATGATGAGGCCGGTTTATACATTGGTCCCGCTTATGGCGGCGGCGCAAATACACGGGGCTTTGACCAGATCTATACCAGGGAAATAGATGATGCTATTTTAGCCGCCCGGGGTATTGACAGGCATTTTTTTGATCAGCGTGGCGGTACCAATAAGGCGATTGATGGCTTATTGTTTTACAACGCATCCGTTCCCTTAAAAGAAGGGGTAGAATTGTATTCATTCGGAGGGATCAGTCATCGTAATTCACAGTTCACCGCAGTTTACCGTTTGCCGGGCTGGACAGAACGCAACAATACCTTCATCTACCCAGATGGTTTTTTACCGGCAATGGATAATATCATCACCGATAAGTCCTTCGCCTTTGGCTTAAAAGCGAAGGTGAAGGAATGGAATGTAGATCTTTCCAATGTATATGGGAACAATGATTTCGGTAATGTGATCACCAATACTTTAAATGCCAGTCTGGGATTAAAAACGCCTCGTAAATTTGATGCCGGAAGCTATAATGCCAGCCAGAATACGGCCAGTTTAGATTTTAGCCGTTATTTTGATAAAGTTTTAAAAGGCCTTAATGTTGCCTTTGGCGGACAATACCGGGTAGAGACTTACCAGATTATCGCAGGAGAAGAAGGCTCGTACATCAAGGGTGATTTGCGTACAATTTACGGAGTTGACTATACTACAGGGGGGATCCCGTATCTGACTAATCTGGGTAGTACACCACTTAACGGACTGTCGCCAGGCTCGCAAATCCATGCTGGTTTCAGGCCAGGAAACGAAGTGAACGTAAACCGGTCCATCGCTGCGGGATATATTGACGCGGAGTTAAATGTAACCAGCAAATGGTTGCTTTCGGGGGCTTTACGCATAGAAAACTATTCTGATTTTGGGAGTGTGACTACTTATAAAGGGGCGACGCGCTATAGTTTTGCCAACTGGCTTGCGGTAAGGGGATCAGTTAATACGGGCTTCAGGGCGCCAGATTTGGCGCAGTTTTATTATACGGAGACTTCGACTACCTTTCAGAACGGTGTAGCTATAGATCAGGTAACAGCCAATAATGTTAACCCGGCCACAAGGGCTTTAGGGATTCCTTCGCTTAAGCCTGAAAAGTCGAAAGGGTATACCGCTGGGTTTACTTCCCAGCCCATCCCTAATGTGGAACTCACAGTAGACGCCTATCAGATCGAAGTGGAAGATCGCGTAGGTAATACCGGTAGGTTTTCTGCGACAGATACCAATTTACCTGCCGATGTGAGGGCCTTGTTCGTACAAACCGGAACTGTGCAGGCTAAGTTTTTTTACAATTCTTTTAGTACAAGAACCAAGGGGGTAGAATTTACAGGGAGCTATAAATTCCTGTTTGCCAATGGAGCGAATGCCAGTTTTGTTGCGGGGGCAAATTTTCAAAAGTCAGAACTGACTAAAGTAAATACGCCAAAAGGGCTGGAGGCTTATCGCTATATTATTTTCGATGAATCGGAAAAAGCCAGGGTGACCAGCAATATTCCGGCGCAGAAAGTTACACTGCAGGGAACATACAACTATAAAAAGTTCAATGCGCTATTGCGAACAGTATATTTTGGAAAGGTGACCAGCGTTTCACAACTGAACGCGAAATTCCCGCAGCCAGATTATTATTATCAGACTTTCAGTCCGATATGGATTACAGATCTTTCCCTGGGGTATAAGATTACTCCTAAACTCCTGGCCACTGTTGGCGCCAATAATTTGTTCGATGTACTGGGCGATTACAGCATCCCCGCCCCGGGAAGTAATATTACCCGTAATCCAGGGCCGGGAGGGACACAAGCAGGTGCAAATACAGGCATTCAGCCATTTGTAAGATTATCAGCAAGATTATAATTTAACTCAAGAAACGATGAAACTAAATACAAGAAAAGCCGCATTGCTTATCTATTTACCTTTATTAATGAGCTGCGGAAAAAATGATTACCTGGATATTGATGCTTCGGAAAGGCCTCCGCTGAGTGCGAAAGTAAAATTTGTAAATGCCCGCTCTTCAGCGGGCGCAGTACACTTCTGGGATTTTACCCGACAGGTAACAAATACTTTAGTAGCGCGTAACGGCAGCACGGCATACTTGGATACGCAGTATGGCAAGGTACAGTTTAACCTAACGGAAGGAACAGGAACCACTTATAAGGCTTCTTATTTGTTCGGCGGTAGTGCCAATTTTGTGCAGGAAAGTAATTCGGCATCTTTTTCGGGGCCAAATGGCCCTATTGCCAATTTTTACCATACGCTGTTTGCCGTAGCTAAATTAAAACCAAGTACCCTGAACCCCGGAAATACAGACAGTCTGATATTGGTATATGATGACCTTACTGCTCCTTCGGCGGGGAAGGCGAAACTGAGATTTGCAAATTTTGCTGTTCCTGCACGTACTGTTGATCTGGCCTATGTAGCGGGGACTTCACTTTTTACCGGGGTTGGTTATGGGGCATTTGGTGACCAGATCATCATACCTTATACGAATGGGAAGTCGGCCGACAATATTCCCGGTTTGAGCTGGAAAAGTTTAGGCCCTTTCAAAGAGGTGGATGCGGGGGCAAACCGGAACTTGGAAGTCCGCAATACTACCGGAGGAGCCGTTGTACCGGTGTCCGGATTAACAGGTCTTAACCTGGAAGCCGGTAAAATATATACTGTCTTTATAAATAATCCTACCGGAGATGCAAACCTAACTGCAACAATAATTGTTCAGTCTTTGTAAAAATAATAGTGTGGGAAAACATTTTCCTGAAAAATCTCTTAGTTTACCGGGAAGGTATACGTACTTTTCACACTTTAATTGTTAAACCTATTAATATCAATAATCATGGAAACAAACACCAGAAGGAACTTTATAAAAAATACTTTAACTGCTTCATTGGCTGTTGCTATTGGAACTCCTGTTTTGTTGGATGGAGGAGCCGCTTTGGCTGCCGATTTGACCGAAGGAAAAAATAGCAGTCCTGCTGCATTGAAGTTTACACAGGCTCCTTTAAAATATGCATACAATGCTCTTGAACCGAATATTGATGCACTTACCATGGAAATTCATTATACCAAGCACCATGCTGCTTATATCAAAAATGTAAATGATGCAATAGCCGCAGAAAATATACCTTACGCAACTGAGAAGGAATTTTTTAGCAATGCTTCAAAGCTTTCTGCAAAAGCACGTAACAATGGTGGTGGTGCCTGGAACCATAATTTCTTTTTTGATACATTAAAAGGAAGCACTTCGGCTGGTCCACAAGGCCGGTTAAAAGAAGCTATTGACAAAACATTCGGCTCATTCGATAAATTTAAAGAACAATTTTCCACTGCTGCGGCCTCTCGCTTTGGCTCGGGATGGGCATGGCTGGTAAATGATAACGGAACTTTGAAGATTACTTCAACTGCCAATCAAGACAATCCTCTTTTTGATAATGCGGAGGTTAAAGGAGTTCCATTGTTGGGATTGGACGTTTGGGAGCATGCTTATTATTTGAAATATCAGAATAAACGTGCTGATTATATTGCCGGCTGGTGGAATGTAGTGGATTGGGATGTTGTTGCTGGAAGGTATAAAAAATAAAGGTAATTTTTTGATTAAAACAGAGCAGCCAGGCATGAGGAATGTCTGGCTGTTCTGTTTTTGTGTTGGTATGCTTTGTAATGTTAATGATCTTTGACTTGATTTAGCATCCGGTGTTTTGAACCCCAGCAATTCAGTTTGTCCCATATGGGTATAAGTTCAAGTGCGATCGGGGTCAGTTCATATTCCACCCTTGGTGGAACGTCTGCATAAACTGTTCTGGATATGAGGCCATGATGTTCAAGCTCTTTTAACTGCAGACTTAAAATTCGTTCTGTAACTTTAGGCATGGTGTTTTTTAGTTCACTAAACCGCATTTTTCTGCCCTCAAGCTCACGCAGGATCAATACCTTCCATCGGCCACCGAATATAGCGATGGCATATACAAGATTGGAACAATCGCTAATGATTTTATGATTGATGCTATTGGTTGAGTTTTCCTTCCTTATGGCCATGACTTACATTTTTGTTAGTTCCTTACAATGGGTGGTAAGGGCTGTAAATTTATGGCTTAGGATTTACTTTTGGGTTTAAATTGTTAGATCCATGAAGAAAATTGCATACGTAGGATGTTTAGGATTGATAGGCATCATTAGTACAGAGTTTGGTGTAATTGGTATTTTGCCGCAAATTGCCGAACATTACCATATTTCTATAGATAAAGCAGGACTGCTGCTTAGTGCTTTTGCACTTGTTATTGCATTAACAGGGCCGTTTATGACTTTGTTGACCTCTGGGTTCGACCGGAAAAAGATCATGATGATCAGTATCGCAATGTTCCTGCTTACCGGAATAGTATCTTCCTTTGCGCCTCCTTTTTGGTTACTGATTTTGGTAAGGATGTTGCCCGCATTTTTACAACCTGTATTTATTTCTAATGCCATAGCGGCGGCCATTGTAAACGCTGATAAAGCTCAGGAATATCGTTTGGCCGGTATTGTTGTTGGCGGTATTGCTATTGCGATGGTGACCACAGTCCCTTTTGCGACTTATATGGCCGGTGTTTTTAATTGGCAGGCCTCGTTTGTTGTACAGGGCTTGGTAACAGCTATCGCACTGATAGGTATTTATAAGGTTTTGCCGCCGATGCAACCTCAGGAACGAAAATCATATGGTACCCAGCTGAAGGTCCTGACCAATGGTCGTTTTCTGATTAGCTCATTAATGAACTTTTTTATGATTGCAGCCTGGTTCTCAACCTATAGCTATTTTGCGGATTACCTGGGTAAAGTTAAAGGAATGGATACACAGATGATCAGTTATATGATGTTCCTGTTCGGGATTACGGGCATATTATCTAACTGGCTAGCCGGAAAAATGCTAAGTAAAAATATCCCGTTTACTATTGCGTTGTTCCTGAGCGGGACGATATTAATTCCTGTCTTGTTGCATTATAGCGGTACGGACATCTGGTTTACTGCCGCAGTAATTGCTTTGTGGGGCTTTTTATATGCCCCCTGTTTCCTTAGCGGCTTTGCTTATATGAGCTCCGCGGCCCCGCATGCCCCGGAATTTGCAAACAGCCTGGCTATTTCTTTCGGGAACCTCGGTGTTACAGCAGGGACTGTTGTAAGCGGCTGGTTTATTGCATCAATGGGGGTAGTTGAAAGTCCATGGGTAGGAATGGGCTTTGGCGTATTTGCCTTGCTGATGATCCTTTGGCGAAGCGCTCTAGAAAGAAGAAATAACGATGCTCTTCAACAGGAGGGCTACTTCGCAGATGAAAAAAAGGATGCCGGGTTACTTTCTGAGCAGGTGGTTTTTTGCACTAAGAAGGGAGGCTAGCCCGGATAGGGTTGCTGTTATTGGAATTTTACCATGGGCGTTGGTCGAAATGTTTAGGCAGTTGGTCGTGTATTACGTGAGGCTGGTATAATGCTCGTTTAATGTGTGAAACGTTTTGAAGTTGATGAGGTCTTATTTACAGAAAATCAGGAAAAACCTTAAAACTTATAATCATGAAAACACTTACAAAAACATTATTCTCAACAGTCTTCGCTATCGTACTTTTAACCTCATCAGCTTTTACAACTTTAGCGTCGGACAAAATTGAAGTTGCCAAACAGGCAACCGGGTTCACTAAAATATGGGTTAGTGGAAATGTTAAGCTCATCCTGACACAAAGTGAGCAGGAAGGTGTATTTGTTGACGAGAACTTTAATGCTGAGAAAACTTCAGTTTTGTGTAAAGGCGAGACTTTATATATAAATACTATGGAGCACAGCCAGGTGGTGATTAAAATTTCATTGAAAGACCTTAAAAGAATAGAGGCGGCAGGGCAGTCAGTGGTAGTAACCAGCAATAATTTTGATGTAAAGTGTTTGCAAGTGATCTTAATTCAGAGTGCCAGTGCAAAAGTTAATGCAACAACAGGGAGTTTATATACTAATGTGAGCGATGATGCAAAACTAAAAATCAGTGGTATAACAAATCAGCATACTTCTATTGCAAGCAACTTTAAAAATGTGAAATTTGATAATTTCCTAAGTTTGAGTACAAATAAAGAAAGTCGTGATCTGGTATTGACAGCAGATAAACTGAGTGCAAACTAGTTAAGAAAGGAAGTTGAACGATAGTGTGGCAAAGAACGGAAATGAATAAAAAAAGGAATTATCTAAAAATATTTGCATAATGCCTTTGTATTTTAAAAACATTAATTCTATATTTGCAGTCCGAAAAATAGAACAAATAAGGAGCGTTAGCTCCAAAATAAAATATTAATAACAAAAAATGGCAAATCATAAATCTTCATTAAAAAGAATTAGAGCAAACGCAACTAAACGTTTACGTAACAGGTACCAGGCAAAAACAACTCGTACGTTTATCAAAAGATTGCGTGCTGCAGAAGATAAAAAAACAGGATTAGAATTACTTCCTAAAGTAATTTCAATGCTGGACCGTTTAGCCAAAAAGAGCGTTATTCACAAGAACAAAGCTGCGAACAACAAATCTAAGTTGACTAAATTTGTTAATGCTTTAAAATAAGCATAGCTTTACAATATTATTGAAACGGGATACACAATGTGTATCCCGTTTTTTTGTTTTTAAAGAAGTTTAGCTATGAAGTCATATCAGGAAAAACTGGGTATAAAATCTTGGGCAGAAGCAGACAGGCCGCGCGAAAAGCTGCTGTTAAATGGCCGAAGGCACCTTACAGATGCTGAACTGATTGCTATTTTAATTAGCTCGGGAAATAAGAACGAAACGGCTGTAGATCTAAGCCGGCGGATTCTTGCTACTTATAACAATGATCTGGATGCACTCGGTAAAGTGTCCGTAAAAGATCTTTCTAAATTTTATGGAATTGGTGAAGCCAAGGCTATTACTATTGTCGCTGCTTTGGAAATCGGCCGACGAAGGAAGGATACGGGAGGGAGCGATGTTATTAAAATAGTCACCCCAGTCGATGCTTTCGAAGTCTTACGTCCGGTGTTTGCGGATTTAAACCATGAGGAGTTCTGGATTCTGATGCTCAATCAGGCCAACTATGTGATTGGTAAACAGGCCATCAGTAGCGGAGGGACAGCGGGTACAGTGGCTGATCCGAAAATAATCTTTAAAACCGCCCTTGATCACAATGCAACATATGTTATTCTTGCGCATAACCATCCTTCAGGAAATTTAAAGCCCAGTAAACAAGATATAGATATCACTAAGAAACTTGTCGAAGCTGGGAAAACACTGGAGCTGTATGTGCTTGATCACCTGATTGTAACGAATAAATTATTCTATAGTTTTGGGGATGAGGGTTTAATTTAACATTGAAGCTGTAACTTGGCTATATGAAAACAATGATTAAGTTATGTGCAGCGATGTTATTGCTAAATATCACTGTAAACGCACAAAGAAAACCTGCGAACTATATTAATGTAATGAGTTATAACATCCGTTATAACAATGCCCAGGATGGTGAGAATGCCTGGCCGAACAGGAAAGACAATGTAAAGGCATTGGTTAGGTTTCATGATGCCGATATCTTATGTGTACAGGAAGCCTTGGCCCTGCAGGTTGATCAGTTGCTTGAAAATACAAACTACGACAAGGTGGGGGTAGGCCGTACCGATGGGAAACTTGATGGAGAATTCTCTGCCATATATTTTGATAAAACAAGGTTTACGAAAAAGGATGGTGGCACCTTTTGGTTGTCTGATACCCCTGATCAGCCATCTAAAGGTTGGGATGCGGCTATTGTAAGAATTTGTACCTGGGTAAAGCTTCAGGATAAATGGAACAAAAAAGACTTTATTGTTTTTAATACGCATTATGATCATGTAGGTGTGCAGGCAAGGATTGAATCAGCTAAGCTGATTAAAAAGAAGATCATGGAAATTGCGCCCACTCTTCCGGTCATTTTAACGGGAGATCTGAATGTTACCCCGGAAACGGAAGCTGTAGCTACTATAAAAACTTTTCTGACGGATACCAAAGAAGCAACAATAGAACCTGCTTATGGCCCTGAAGGAACATTTAATGCTTTTAAGTTTAATGCACCACTTAAGGATAAAATAGATTATATCTTTATAAATAAAGGATTTGGGGTGCAGAAGTTTGGTGTGCTTACAGATAGTAAGAATTTGAAATATCCCTCTGATCATTTGCCGATTATGGCCAGGTTATTTTTTAAGTAGTCAACTAATTACGATCCGTGACGTTCCCTGTTCAGGTTAAACTCTTTGGAGAACTATACCATTTGCACTATACCTTTGAAGTACTGGCTTTTTTTATTGGTGTTAGGCTTTATTACTTTTTAAAGAAGGGAATAAAAGATCCCATTTCTGATGAAAATAGGCTGTGGATTATGTTGGGTGCAATGGTTGGTGCGCTGATTGGCTCGAGAGTGATTGCTGTTCTCGAAACACCAGAAGCTTTGAGTGAACTGACATTTACCGTTTTGTATCAGAGTAAAACCATTGTTGGCGGACTGTTAGGTGGTTTGTTTGGGGTAGAGCTGATCAAAAAAGTAATAGGAGTTAAAATAGCATCAGGTGATATTTATGTCATCCCCATTATCGTCGCATTGTTTATCGGTAGGATTGGATGTTTCGTAATGGGGATTGAGGAACCGGTATATGGTGTGGAAACACCTTTTTTTATGGGTATGGATTTGGGAGATGGCTTGAAAAGACATCCCGTGGCACTTTACGAAATGATATACATGGTTGTTTTGCTGTGCTTTTTTATTTGGATAAGAAAAAAAGAGATGCTGAATGGAGATCGGTTTAAACTATTTATGGTGTTGTATTTTCTATTTCGGTTCCTTGTCGAGTTTATTAAACCCTACCATCCGCTATTTTTAAATTTAAGTAGTATACATTGGTCGGCATTATTTATATTTCTGTATTATTATAGATTCATTATCCGTGTAGCAAAACCACTATAAGCCATGAAGACCAGAGATTATATTTATTACGATTATACTAAAAGCCTTTGCCCGGAATGTTTGATGCTTTGTGATGCTAAGATTGTGTTTCAGGACGAAAAGGTGTTTATGTTAAAGCACTGCCGGACGCATGGGGATAGTAAGGTCATGATTGCCGATGATGTGGAGTACTACAAACAGATCCGGAATTATAATAAACAATCCGAAATGCCGCTTAAGTTTAATACCAAAGTGCATTACGGTTGTCCGTATGATTGTGGTTTATGCACTGATCATGAACAACATTCTTGTCTGACCGTTATAGAGGTTACTGACAGGTGCAACTTAAGCTGCCCTACCTGTTATGCCATGTCCTCACCCAATTATGGTCGGCATCGTACACTTGAAGAGATCAATATGATGATGGATGTGGTTGTTGCCAATGAAGGAGAGCCAGATGTGGTTCAGCTTTCTGGCGGTGAGCCCACCGTACATCCTGATTTTTTTAAAATATTGGATCTGGCGAAAACCAAACCCATTAAACACCTAATGGTAAATACCAATGGAATCAGGATTGCGAAAGATGCGGCTTTTGTAGAGCGACTGGCTTCCTATATGCCTGATTTTGAAATCTATCTGCAGTTTGATAGCTTTAGTGCTGAAGTACTCGAAAAGCTAAGGGGTGAGGATCTTACCGAGGTAAGAAAGAAGGCGATAGATCACCTGAATCAGTTTAATGTATCGACCACATTGGTTGTTACGCTTCAAAAAGGAGTGAATGATCATGAAATTGGTGATATACTGGATTACGCGCTAAAGCAGAAATGCGTGCGGGGGGTAACTTTTCAACCTACGCAGGTGGCCGGCAGGAACGATAATTATAATGATCAGGCAGGAAGGATCACCCTGACAGAAGTTCGCCGGAAAATATACGAGCAATACCCGGTTTTTACACCACAGGATTTAATTCCGGTACCCTGTAACCCTGATGCGCTTTGTATGGCTTACGCTTTGAAGCTGGATAATGAAGTGATTCCGATGACACATCTGATTAATCCTGAGGATTTACTGAATAATTCAAAAAACACGATCGTCTTTGAGCACGATGAAAAGTTAAAAGAACACATGCTGAACTTATTTAGTACGGGCGTATCTGTTGATTGTGCCGAAGGTACCTTTGGAGAATTGATGTGTTGTTTGCCAAGGGTGCAATCTGGCTTGAGTTATAATAATCTTTTCCGGATTATTATTATGAATTTTATGGATCCCCTCGACTTTGATGTACGGGCGGTGAAAAAGTCTTGTGTACATATCGTAAGCGATAAAATGAAAATTATTCCATTTGAAACGATGAATATTTTTTACCGGGACCATAAAATAAATACGATAAGAGAAAAGCTAAATCTCAATTAATTACATTTGTTTATAAACTAATACATTAAGATGGAGGGTTTTTTACTTTACTGGGCTGCTGTAGCTATTTTGCTGTTAGTTGGATTTATTCAATTGATTGTCAAATCGGTAAAAAATGAACCATTAAAGCCAGCACTAAGACTATTAATTATCGGTGTAGTTCTGGTCGTTATTGGCGCAGGTGCTTGTGCGGTAATTTTGAGTAATCTAAGTATTCATTAATGATGCCGTGTTTTATTTAGCTGTAGCGGCTTTAGTCTTTCTGCTTTCAGCATTAAATAATATCTTTGCGTTTTATTTTGAATACGCAACATGAAGATATCATACAATTGGCTTAAACAATTCATTCAAACAGATAAAACACCGCAGGAATTATCACTGATCTTGACCAATATAGGTTTGGAGGTAGAAAGCCTGGAAACAGTACAGCCTGTTGCGGGTGGATTGGAAGGATTGGTAATCGGCCATGTGTTGACTTGTGTGCAGCACCCTAATGCAGACCGCCTGCGTGTAACGACAGTGGATGTCGGTGCTGCGGAAGCTTTACAGATCGTTTGTGGGGCTCCTAATGTGGCACAAGGGCAAAAAGTTGTGGTGGCAACAGTAGGTACCACAGTATATCCAAACGAAGGTGAGCCTTTTAAAATCAATAAATCTAAAATAAGAGGAGAAGCATCTGAAGGCATGATCTGTGCCGAAGATGAGATCGGTCTAGGTGTATCGCATGCAGGTATTATGGTTTTGCCAGAGGATACTGTAGTCGGTACAACTGCAAAAGCATATTTTAAATTAGAAGACGACTACCTTTTTGAAATCGGACTTACGCCGAACAGGGCTGATGCGGCATCGCATTTAGGCGTAGCAAGAGATTTAGCTACTTATTTCCGTACAGCTATTCAGATGCCAGATGTATCCGGCTTTAAAACCGATAATGAAAGCTTACAAATTGATGTAGCCGTAGAAGATTCGGTTGCTTGTCCGAGATATAGCAGCGTTACCATTAGCGGTGTTACAGTTCAGGCTTCGCCAGATTGGTTGCAGGATAAATTGAAAGTAATTGGCATCAGGCCAATAAACAATATCGTAGATATCACCAATTATGTACTGCACGACCTGGGCGTACCATTACATGCTTTTGATGCCGATCAGATTAAAGGTGGAAAAGTAAGGGTTAAGAAATGTGCTGAGGGAACACCGTTTGTAACACTTGATGGTGTAGAGCGTAAACTCTCATCAGAAGACCTGATGATCTGTAATGCAGAAGAACCAATGTGTATCGCCGGTGTTTTTGGTGGTAAGAACTCAGGCGTAAGTGAAAATACAACAAATATATTTTTAGAGAGTGCTTATTTTAATGCAGTATCGGTGCGTAAGACCTCGAAACGTCATGGTTTAAAAACCGATGCTTCGTTTAGGTTTGAACGCGGTACCGATCCTGATATGACGGTTGTGGCTTTAAAACGCGCAGCTTTGTTGATCGCTGAATTGGGCGGAGGTAAAATTGCGTCTACGGTGTCGGATATCTATCCTGCTCCGGTACAACCTTTTGATGTGGAAGTAAGCTACCATAATATTACCCGCTTAATCGGAGCTGATATCGCTGCGGAAGAGATTAAAGCTATTATTGTGGCTTTAGGGATCACGGTGGCTGCAGAAACAAAAGATGGCTTAAGCCTGAAAGTTCCTGCTTTTAAAGTGGATGTAACACGTGAATGTGATATTACTGAAGAGGTATTGAGGATTTATGGTTACAACAATATTGAGATCCCGAGTAAAATAAATGCTTCTTTATCTTATACTTCAAAACCAGACAAAGAACAAACGCAGCATGTGATTGCGGATATGCTTACCGCAAACGGCTTTTTAGAAATCTGGTGTAACTCATTAACCAAAGGTGCTTATTCGAAAAACCCAGAAGAAGCCGTACAGATTTTAAATCCATTAAGCTCTGATCTGAATGTAATGCGTCAGCAATTGTTGATGCCTGCTTTGGAGAGCGTTGCTTACAACCAAAATAGGAAAACTGCAGATATTAAGTTTTATGAGTTTGGTAAAACTTATCACCTGATTAACGATAAATATGTTGAGCGTCCACGCTTATTGGTATTGCTTTCGGGTAATAGTCAGACTGAACAATGGAACCAAAAGCCTGCAGCTGTTAGTTTTTATCATTTAAAAGCGGCGGTTGATGCGATCGTTGGGCGCTTAGGGATCAGCAGTTATCAATCAGAAGAGTTGAATGATGAAAACTTTGCTTTTGGATTGAAGTATTTCAGGGGTGATAAGGTCATCGTTAGTTTTGGTGCGGTAACGGCAGCGGATAAAAAGAAAGCCGATGTAGATAAGGATGTTTATTACGCCGACTTTGATTGGGCATTATTGCTTGATATGGTGAGGAAGAATAAAATCGTTAATAAAGAGGTCGCTAAATACCCTGCGGTAAGAAGGGATTTATCGATGTTGGTAGATACTGATGTAACATTTGATGCTTTAAAGACCATTGTGTTTAAAACTGAAAAGAAACTGGTTAAAAATGTACAGGTGTTTGACGTGTACGTTGGCGACAAGCTGCCGGAAGGTAAAAAATCGTACGCATTGAACCTTACCATTCAGGATGAGGAACAAACGCTAACCGATAAGCAAATTGATGCCGTTATGCAAAAGATTATTCATAACTTAGCACAAACAGTAAACGCAGAAATTAGAAAATAAAAAAATAAAAAATATTTATTCATGTCATCAGTTGCAGATCAATTAACCTCCGTATTGCAGAAAACTGCTCGTTTAATAGAGCTTTGTAGTGCATTACAAGAAGAGAATGAGCTGCTTAAGCTGGAAAATGAATCGGTAAAAGTTGCACTTGATACGTCAAAAACCAAGAATACTGACCTCGAAGAAAAGCTTAGGGTTTTAAAATTGGCTAAAAGTATTGATGGAACAAGTGAGAAGACACTTGATATAAAGCAAAAAATTAACGATTTTGTGCGTGAAATAGATAGGTGTGTTGTGTTACTTAAAAAATAAGTGATACCTGAAAAGTGAAACAAAGCTAAGAAATGGGAGAAATCTCGATAAAAATAACTATTTCCGATCGTATCTATCCTTTAAAGGTAAATACAGAAGAGGAAGAAATTGTAAGGCGGGCAGCCAAGATTATTAATGAGCGCATAAAAGACTATCAGGAAAATTATGCGGTTAGAGATAAACAGGATTTGCTTTCTATGGCAGTATTGCATTATGCTACAGCAGTATTGAGGGTAGAGAACAAAGTGCAGAACCAGGATACTGCAGTGGCCGAAAAGGTGGAGGAATTGGATAGTTTATTAAACGGGTTTTTTGCAAAATAAGTACGTTCTTTATATAAGTTAAGATTAGCACAAAGATATAGCCGCAGCTACTTTTTTGAGTTTCACTATTTTTAAAACTTAACACTTCAATATTTATAGGATTAAGAGGGTGTATTTCATTTACATTTATGTACCTGAAAATGACTTAAATCCTAATTATAATTAGTTGAGGTTTTTAAAACTTGAGGCTTATTAAATTAGTTGCGGTTTTTTTTTGAAAAAAAAGAACCACTTATACAGATAAAGAAATAAATAGTCAGATAGGATTTACATCCTTTATGGATGATAAAAGATCATAAAGATTGTATCTGATTAAACAATAAATACAAATAGAGAATGGAAATATTAGGAATAATAGGATATGTACTGGCCGGCCTTGTTGTCGGGGTTCTGGTGGGCAGGTTCCTGCTGAGGAGCCTACTGAGAACGCAGGAGGTAGCAGCCCAGACCAAAGTGAAAAAGATGCTGAAAGATGCGGAAAGCAAAGCAGAGATCTTAAAGAAAGACAGGTTACTCGAAGCAAAAGAGAAATTTTTACAACTGAAATCAGAACATGAGCAGGAAGTAAACAGTAAAAACAACCTAATCAACCAACGTGAAAATGCTATTAAACAAAAAGAACAGAGCATTAATCAACGTTTAGAAAATTATAACCGCAAAGAACAGGAACTGGACAACCACAAAAAGAACCTGGAAAAACAAACTGAAATCGCTGTAAAAAAACAAGAAGAAGTTGATGTTTTAAAGAACCAACATGTTAAACAACTGGAAACTATTGCCGGCTTAAGTGCCGATGAGGCAAAGAACCAATTGGTAGAGAGCATGAAGCAGGAAGCGCGTACACAAGCGATGATCCAGGTAAAGGATATTGTTGACGAGGCTAAACTTACCGCAACAAAAGAAGCTAAAAAAGTGGTAATCCAAACGATACAGCGTACCGCTGTTGAGGCTGCCATTGAAAATACAGTTTCAATTTTCCATATTGAAAGTGACGAAATTAAAGGACGTGTAATTGGTAGAGAGGGACGTAATATCCGCGCACTGGAAGCTGCGACAGGTATTGAGATCATCGTAGATGATACCCCGGAAGCGATCATCTTATCTGGTTTTGACCCTGTAAGAAGAGAAATTGCGCGTTTGGCCTTGCACCGTTTGGTAACAGATGGGAGGATACACCCGGCACGTATTGAAGAAGTAGTTGCCAAAACGAAGAAACAGATAGAAGACGAGATCGTTGAGATCGGTGAACGGACGGTAATTGACCTGGGCATCCACGGTTTACATCCTGAGTTGATCAGAATGGTGGGACGTATGCGCTACCGTTCTTCTTATGGACAAAACTTATTGCACCACTCGCGTGAAGTAGCAAATTTCTGTGCTACAATGGCTGCCGAACTTGGCTTAAATGCTAAAATGGCTAAACGTGCTGGCTTATTACATGATATAGGTAAGGTGCCTGATGACAATCCTGAATTGCCACACGCAATTTTGGGTATGCAGCTGGCTGAAAAATATAAGGAGCATCCTGAAATTTGTAATGCTATTGGTGCCCACCACGATGAGATCGAGATGACCTCTATGATTTCACCAATTGTTCAGGCTTGTGATGCGATATCAGGCGCTCGTCCGGGTGCCCGTCGTGAGGTTGTGGAGAGTTATATCAAAAGGTTAAAAGAACTGGAAGAGCTTGCGCTATCATACCCAGGTGTAGAGAAAACATTTGCAATACAGGCAGGTAGAGAACTGCGTGTAGTGGTTGAAAGTGAAAGGGTAACCGATCAGCAGGCTGAATTATTAGCGGCAGATATCTCAAACAGGATCCAAACTGAAATGACTTATCCGGGACAGATTAAAGTAACCGTAATTAGGGAAACAAGATCTGTAGCTTTTGCTAAATAAGCTTAAAGCATATATAATATTCAAAAGCGATAGATTATTCTATCGCTTTTTTTCATTAGCAGCATTTGTTTTTAATGGTGATGAAGCTATCATGAGCTTAAATATTACTTTTTTGATAAATGTTAAGCTCATGATGGTTATTTTTACATAGTTAACCAATAAAGACATGAAGAAGGAGCAAAGTAAAGTGAGTAATGCCGAGCCTAAGAAACAGGTAGATGTACTTTTTGATAAGTATGCAGAAAGTCACCAAAATCATACGAATGAACTTATCCACTGGATCTGTGTACCATTAATTGTCTTTAGTTTACTTGGCCTGGTGTGGGCTATCCCTTTTCCTCATCTGGAATTTTTAGGGAAATATAATGGCTTTTTAAACTGGGCATCCTTTCTGATCGCCTTTTCTTTATACTATTACTTTACATTATCGCCTGTTTTATCTTTTCTGATGCTGTGGGTGGTTAGCCTGATGAGTTATTTTATAGTGCAGTTAGAGTACTGGCAGGCTGCCGGTGGACCGGCATTCTGGCTGGTTTGCGTAGTGATTTTCATCCTCGCCTGGATAGGGCAATTTATAGGGCATAAAATTGAAGGGAAAAAGCCTTCATTTTTAGAAGATGTTAAGTTTCTGTTAATCGGGCCAATTTGGTTATTACACTTTATTTGCAAGAAAGTAGGCTTAAAATATTGAGCTGAAAGCTATTTAACTATTTCTTAACATTAGGATAAACGAATGGTAACTTACACCTAACATGTCCGTAATATTGTGATTATAGATTTGTCTCAAATTAATTATAGGCAAATTGAATTCACTTTACAAATTTAAGAAGACCGCACTGACAGTGCTTATTTCGTTTTTGAGTATACTTACGTATGCACAGACAGGTAAAATATCTGGAAAAGTTACAGATAAGGCAAATGGTGAAACACTTGTAGGTATGTCAATTCTGATCGAAGGAACTTCGATTGGGGCATCCAGTGACGTAGATGGTAATTATCTTTTAAATACCGTTAAGCCTGGTATATATAGAGTGGCTTTTTCATTTATTTCTTACAAAAAGCAGATAATTGCGAATGTAAAAGTAACACCAGGTAAGACAACGATATTGAATGTGGCTATGGAGGCCGATCAATCTTTGTTAAATGATGTTGTGATTACAGGTAAAAGAGTTAGTGGTAGCGAAGCTGCAGTATTAACTGAATTAAAAAAATCACAGTCTATCGCAAATGGTATGTCCAGCCAAACTATTCAGAAATCCGGAGATTCGGATGCTGCACAGGTTGTTAAGCGCGTTCCAGGTATTACTATTGTCGACAACCGTTTTATCAATATCCGTGGTTTGTCTGAACGTTACAATAGTGTGCTTTTGAATAATGTGGTTGCCCCGAGTTTGGAAACTGATATCAGGTCCTTTTCTTTTGATTTGATCCCAAGTAACCAGATTGATAGGGTTTTAGTGTTTAAAAGTCCATCTGCCGATCTTCCAGGTGATTTTGCCGGTGGTGCTGTAAAAGTATTCCTTAAAAGTGTACCAGATGAAGACAAGCTTACCATAGATTATGGAGTAGGTTATCGCCAAAATGCTACTTTTAAAGATTTTAGTCGTCCATCTTCAGGAAGTCTGTATTTCTCAGGTTTTAATACTGGAGAAAATGACTTGCCGGTAAATTTCCCAGCTAACCTTAGAACTGCGAGTCCTGGTATGCGTAATGCGGCAGGACATGCTTTAGCAAATAGTTGGAGCCCTACAACCGAGATGGCGAATTTAGATCAGAAACTGAATATTTATGGAAGCAAGAGATTTAATATCAACAATAAGCTGTTAGGAAATATTACAGCGATTAGTTACAGCAACACAAAGACAAATAATGATGTGTTCAGAAGTAATTACAATGACTATGATCGAATTAATAATGCGCCAGACCCAATCTATTCTTATAATGACAGGCAATACAATTATAATGTTCGGTTAGGAATTATACATAACTGGGCTTTCAAATTAGATAACAACAATACTTTCGAATTTAAAAATTTGTATAATCAGTTGAGTACTTCTCAATTTACAAACCGTACAGGCAGGAACTTTGAATCTAATTATTCCCCAGATAGCTATGCTTCTAGTATGGTCTATCGTGGAGTCTATTCAGGTCAGCTTACGGGAACCCATAAGTTTAACGATGAAAATACTAAGGTTGATTGGGTAGCAGGTTATGGTAAGTCATACAGAGATCAGCCGGACTATAAACGTTACAGATCAGATATTGAAAATAACGGGCAACGTATTTTGTATGTTCCTACTGGTGCAGCAGCAGCCGAGTTTTTAGGACGTTTTTATTCACGGATGGATGAGGATGTCAAAACGGGTTCATTTAATGTTGAACAAAGTTTGAATCCCAAATCTAAAATATTCAAACCATCAATTAAAGTAGGGGGCTACTATGAAGATAAAGATCGTACGTTCAATTCAAGAAATATTGGATATGTAAGGGCAAATTCGTCACTTTTTGATAATACTTTACTCAATCAGTCAATTGATAATTTGTTTGCGTGGGAGAACATCAATAATGGTACAGGTATAAGAATTGATGAGCAATCTAACCCTAATGATAATTATACCGCATCAAATAGATTGCTAGCTGGTTATGCTAATTTGATACTGCCTTTTAAAGATAAATTCATACTTGTTGCTGGAGCCCGGGTTGAAAATAACATACAGAAATTAAATAGTAGAGATGATCAGGGACCTGTTAATGTTAATAACAACATTACAACACTATTGCCTTCTGCTAATCTTTCTTATAATCTAAATGAAAAATCATTGTTTCGTTTGGCTTATGGACAAACACTAAACAGACCAGAATTTAGGGAATTGGCTCCGTTTGCTTTTTATGATTTTGATTTAAATCTTACTATAAAAGGTTTTGATGGGTTGCAGACGGCTAAGATTAACAATTATGACTTAAAATATGAATTCTATCCATCTCCATCTGAGCTGATCAGTATATCAGGGTTTTACAAAGATTTTACTAGTCCTATTGAGACAGTGTTTGTCCCTGGTAGTACAAAAACTTTCACGTTCGCTAATGCAAAGTCTGCGAGGAATCTGGGGGTAGAACTAGAATTAAGGAAGTCATTGTCCGGCATGACTGCATCAAAGTTTTTAGATGACATTACTGTATTGGTAAATGCATCTTACATAGACAGTAAAGTTGAACTTGGAGGGATAGTAGGGCAATCCAATGAAAGGGCTTTACAAGGGCAATCTCCATATATAGCAAATGCCGCACTTTTCTATAACAATTTAAAAAGCAAAGTACAGGTTAATCTATTGTATAATGTAATGGGAAGACGCATTGCATATATCGGTTATGACAACTATCCTGATATATATGAAATGCCGAGAAATGTTATAGACTTGAATGTTAGCAAGACCTTTTCTAACCGGATCACTTTAAAAGCCAATTTTAATGACATTTTAAATCAGAATGTCGTGTTATTGCAAGACGGAAATAACGACAAGAAATTTGAAAAGTCAAACGATCAGATATTCACCAGATACCAAAATGGCCGTCAAATTGGGCTAACACTTACCTACAAAATGTTTTAAACACTATTCAATTTATTTCAAAAAAAATTAATTAAAAAAATATGAATAAGCAAAATCTTTACAAATCAAAATTTTATGCCTTGCCTGCCAAAATAGCATTTCTCTTTCTTATGGGAGCGATGGTGTTTGCCGGATGCAAAAAAACAACCATAATTGAATATAATGAAGCAGGTGGTGGCAATAATCCAGGCAATGGTGGAACCTCAGGTAAGCCAATCGTTGAAGTTGCCGCAGGAAATATCACGGCTAATACGAAGTGGACTAAAGATAACGTGTATCGTTTAAATGGATTTGTTAGAGTGGGTAGAGACGCTAAGAATACACAGGGCTTGCCAGCTGTTGAAGGAGTAACTCTCGAGATCGAAGCAGGGACTACAATTATAGGAGATAGAGAAACTAAAGGTACACTGATTGTACAAAGAGGAAATAAGCTTATTGCCGATGGTACTGCTGCCTCACCAATTATTTTCACTTCAGAAAAATTACCTGGTTTGCGTGAACCGGGAGATTGGGGAGGTGTTGTATTATGCGGTAAAGCTGTTAACAATCAGGTAGGTGGTGAAGCTGAGCTCGAAGGTGGTTACGGTGGATACCACGGTGGTGCAAATGATGCGGACAATTCTGGTATTTTAAGATATGTTCGTATCGAATATGCAGGAACGCCAATTAATCCTAATCAAGAAGTAAACTCTTTAACAATGGGATCAGTAGGTAACGGTACTATTATCGATTATGTACAGTGTTCTTATGGTTTGGACGATGCTTTTGAATGGTTCGGTGGAACTGTAAACTGTAAGCACCTTATAGCTTACCGCGGTTTGGATGATGATTTTGATAACGATTTTGGTTTTAGGGGAACTGTTCAATTCGCAATCGGTATTCGCGATGCAAATTCAGCTGATCAATCGGGTTCAAATGGTTTTGAAGTGGATAACGATGGTACTGGTACCGCTGCAACTCCATATACAGCACCACAATATTCAAATGTTACTTTGATTGGTCCGAAAAAGGATAAGGATAAGACAATTTCTGCTCAATTTCAAAATGCTATGCATTTAAGAAGAGCTAATAAAATAAAAATCTATAATTCTGTATTTACCGGTTATCCAAATGGATTGTTTATTGATGGAACACCAACACTTGCGAACGCAGCTGCAGGAGAATTAGTATTGAAAAATAATGTTCTGGCCGGAGTAGATGGATGGGGTACCAATGGCTACGGAACTGGTAGTGTACCGACTTTTCCAGCTCCTATCGGTGTAGAAATAAAAGGGACAGGAAATGTTGGTGCTGAAGCAGTTGACGTATGGTTTAAAACTGCTGCTTTCGGAAACCAAACTTTTCCTAAATGGCAGGATTTGGGTATAGACCCTACTATTTTTGATTTATCGGCAACACCAAAATTAACACCAAATACAGGTTCGATTTTACTTGCTGGAGCTAGTTTTACGGGCTTAACAGGATTTGAAGTTGTAACCTATAGAGGTGCTTTTGGAGCTACAGACTGGACCACAGGCTGGGCTAGCTATACGCCTCAGCAAAACGTTTACTAAAAAATTATAATTCTAAATACTAGCGCAGTGGCCTAAGCCACTGCGCTTTTTTATTTTGTGATAAGTTCATTGACAATAAAAAGCAATTTAGAATGAATGCATTAAATCTTAATATAAACTTAACATCAGCGCTGTAGCATATATAGAAAAGCCCACGTATAAGTTGTAAATCAAACAAATTATGAAAAAGACAACTCTTCAGTTGCTGATGCTATTAGCAATTATTTTAATCAGCCCTTCCTGCAAAAAGAAAGCAGAACAAGAACCTAAAATCGAAATTGACGAAAAGAACTTAACAGTCTGCCCTGATAAGGCCAACTGTCAATACCTATTTACAGAAAATGCTGATGTAAATGAAGGACCTTCACTTTTAAAATCAGGCGCCTATCGTTTGTTCTGGAGTGATGTGCGTACAACCGGTATGCGTGCAACACTTTATATTAAAGCACCTATGCAAGGAAAAGATTTTCTACTGGATAAGATGGCTATTTTGGCCGGACGGGTAAAACTTGTTAGGAATTGCCCCGCTTGTTTAATGTTTGAAATCCCATATAAAATGGTCGATGGTTATGTTAAAGGGGTTAACCTAACACCTGAAAGGTCTGCTGATCAAGCAAAATGGCTCTTAGAAATTAAGGTGATTTTGCAATCAGAACATGATTCTTCGGTAAAAGAAACAATAGTGGTCAAACAATACTTTTATCCAAACTTTGTTTATAATTAACCGGTATGCTAAGTTCTTAGGTTCAAAACCCTATTTTAAGCCAGGTTCATAAGCATAAACAACTTTATAGGGTACGTTCTTTAAACTTATAGAGAGCTGCCCTATACTTAAATCTTCTTTTTGAGGTGTAGGCTCGCATACCGAATAGGTTTTTCCATTGTAAACTATCGGTGCGCCAACTGGCTTATCAAACTGTACAGCCATAGTAATATGTGTTGGATAGAGCAAAGCAATCATAGGTAAGTTGTATATCTCTTTCACCAGGAAAAAGAACAGTGCTGCCCTGTCATCACAATCACTATACTTAGAAAATAAAGTCTCTTCAGGCGAAAGGCGCTTTTCCTTACCAAAGTTTTTGTCATCATCCTCGTACAAAAAAGCATAGCGGGTAAAACGCATGAGGTAATCTATACCCTTCTTCTGGTTCATTCCGTTTATGTTTTTTTTCAATATGGGAATTAAGGAACCGTAAGTCTCTTTGCTTAAAGGAATATTGAAATAGGATTCAAAATCAACTACTGGATAATTGGCAAAGATCGCCTCTACATCTGAATTGAGTTTGATGTTAAAGTGGTAGGTTTTATGTTTGTAATTGAACTGTACCTGTTTTTCGTAATAATCTTCAGGCTTAAAATCGGGCATCCGCGTTACCTTATAAGAGAAAGCCCCTTTTGCTTCGGGAATACTGATCATCTCATGGGGAGGAACTTTATTTAAGTCGGCATAGGCATAATCATGACGGTTTAAACACATGTACTTTTTATGCTGATAGTTAACGAAAGGTATATCAGAGATATCCTCATCATTGTATACATAAAATATAATCCTGTTATCCGCAAGTGTTAGCCGGGCATCGTAGCCTGATTTACCCAGGAAAAACCATTTGTAAAAAGTATAACGTTCGTAGTTTTCCTTTTTAGGGCTGATGGCCTGAGCCGTTTTCCTGATCAGCTGATAATAGAGCCAGTCATTTAACTCGTGTTCTTTTTTATACGCTAGTAATTTATCCAGAATTGTATTGTATTTGCCTTGGCTTACCTTATCATAGTAACCGATAATAGCTACTTTAGACAATGTACTGTCGTTTCCTACAATTATGGAGGAATCTACTTCAAGATTAAAGGTATCATTATAAAACTCAAAGCTAATGTTATAGCCGTTCTGCTGTCCATAAGATTGTTGTATGGTCAGAAGCAGACAGAGTGTACCGAATATTTTGAGCAAACGGTTCATAGCTTGTTAATATTATATTTACATTAAATATACATATAATTAACATTGTATGTGTATTAAGCTTTCAGCCTTATTCTTTTGTTGGAGAACTGTTGTTTAACAATGATTTAACAGTGTGCCTTTGTTTTGTCATATAAAGATTTTGGTATTATAAAGCTTCAAAAACTATCGAAAAATTGAAAAGCGAATAGAAATTTTGGTGTTCACCTCATTTTCTGCAAAATAACTCCGCTTAATTGATTAATAGTTTATTTTTTTACTAAGAATATATTAATTTATTTCTTATTGGTTATTTAGGTTTAATTATTACATTTGGTTTTCTTTATATATGTGAATATATCTTTATGAATGAAATAAGTTATCATGTAAAAAGAAGTCCTGAAATGTATCAATACGAATTTTTTAGTGAGGGACCAAAAGGGAGGATCAGAAAAATGATACAATTTCAGTTAATTGTTGGCATTAATGGTTTATATAATCTAGCATTTGGTGATTGGGACGAGGAAGAAGGTATTATAAATGACTCAGCGAAAAGTAACAATGGAGACAAACAAAAAATTTTGATAACAATTGCGCAAACGGTATTCAATTTTATGAAAACTAATCCTAAGGCCACAATACTGGCACAAGGTAGCACTGCTTCGAGAACCAGGATGTACCAAATGGGGGTAGCGGCTTTTTGGATTGAAATAAGTGAATATTATTTTGTTGCCGGTTATATAAACGATCAATGGGAGAATTTTACAGAACGGCGCAATTATGAAGCCTTTTTGTTAATGAATAAATAATTCGATATATTTGAATAATAAGGGAGGTTTAATATGGGCTCTATAGCAGTAAAAAAAGGCATAAAAGGAAGAAAATATACAGACGAAGAGCGTCTTTCGCTTAGTGTACAATCGCCTTTTTTTGTTAAAAAAAGGAGTGATGCCGAGGCCTTTATAAAAATGGCAGGCTTGCCTGAATGGCATCCTGAATATAATAACGCTGAAAAATAATTCCTTCGAAATCTTTTCCGAAACCCATATTCGCATTGTTTCATTTTCTAAAAATGAACCGCATTATCTCTGTATCGAAATCATCTATTAAAAGGAATGAGGGATTTAAACTATAAAGGAATTTTGCTGTTACTGTTCTTTGTATATTTTTTTATACTTATGCTGCAAATTACCTTGAAATACATTCCTTTTGATAGCGACGTGGCGTTTCTCCATATTAAGCAAACGGAAGTTAGCACTATAAAATCTTACCTGCCAATATTCTATGTTCACGTGTATAGTGCAATCTTTGTGCTTCTTGCGGGCATTACCCAGTTTAATTCAAAAATACAGACCAGGTATAAAAAGGTCCATAAAGTTTCCGGCTATTTTTATGCGGGAGTAGTACTTTTATTGGCCGCTCCATCGGGAATATTTATCGGATGCTTTGCAAATGGGGGAATGGTGGCTAAAGTTTCCTTTGTTATACTTGGTTTGTTATGGTTTTATTTCACTTTAAAGGCAATAATTCTGATTCTGAAAGGTGATGTCATTAATCATAAAAAATATATGTGGCGCAGTTTCGCCCTGGCTTGTTCCGCAATTACCTTAAGACTTTGGAAAGTGATTTTAGTATATTTATTCCATCCGGCACCAATGGATGTGTATCAAATTATTGCCTGGTTGGGTTGGATCCCTAATTTGTTGATTGCCGAATGGCTTATTAAAAGAAAGAAGATATGAAAAAAATAATCGTGTTAAGTTGTGTTGTACTCTTTTTATTCTCATGCAAGGATAAGAAGAAATCTGGAACAGAAGATGCCGAAACAGGACTGGCACAAAAAGAGACCCATAAAGATTTATATGGTTCCTGGGTGGGGGATTTTATTATCGCCGGTAGTGATGAATATGAAGGAGATATGAACTCTGCTAATGATAAGCTAAACATCATTATTAAAAGCATAACAAAGGACGAAGTGATTGGCCAAAGTATTTTGTCGGGAAATGTTAGACCTTTAAGGGGGAAGATAGCTAAAAATGGTGACGAGATAAACTTTATTTTAGATGAGCCAGGGACAGAAAAATATGATGGCCGTTTTGAATTTAAACTTAAAGGAGATACCTTAATTGGACTTTGGAATGCATACAAAACGGAATTGAAATGGCCGGAGAAATCATATAAATTGCTAAGAAAAAGTTTTGTTTATAATCCAAACCTAATGCTGTCGGCGGATTATGGCTATGTAGACTGGTCTTCAGAAAAAGTTAAATCACGGCTTGACACATTAGATGATGGTACTATTGATACCGTGTCAATTAATGGTTTTTATAGAAGTGCCTCAGATAAGGTTTTTAAACTAAATGCATCAAATACAACACTTAAGGAAAACGATTTAAAGAATTTAAGAAAACTTGATCTTCAGATCTTAAGGAATACAATTTTTGCCCGTCATGGTTTTACCTTTAAAAAGCAAACTTATAAAGACTTTTTTAACCCGATAGAGTGGTATATCCCTGTTTCAGATAATGTTGACAAGGAATTAACAGATTTAGAAAGACAAAACATAAAACTTCTGCTCCGTTTTGAAAAATACGCAGAGGACAACTATGATACTTTTGGACGTTAATTAGACCTTGAAAAATTATTTATAATAATCGATAATTAACAACGCCTTAACATGCTCACCTTACTTTTGTGACATAAATATTTGGTTAGTATTTATAAAGTTTAGGTTTAGTTGATAACAAAAAGCCACGATGGATGTCGTGGCTTTTTGGTTTAAAAATTCTTTCCTACTTTCTCCAGCATTTCCGGTGGGATATTTTGCATATCAACTACCAGGAAGCCATCCAGACAATCAGAAAACTTAGGGTCAATGTTAAAGCAAATGATCTTTGCATTCAGGTTCATATACTGTCTTAAGAGTACTGGAATCTTGATATGGGAATTTTCGATATCCGAGATCAGACTATCGAGATCTTTTAAAGATTCACTGCTTTCAATCAATAAGTCTTTATCAATGGCAGACAGATCGGCCTTAAATTTATTTTTAGGCTTTACATAATGTGCCAGTTCATAATCGAAATGATTTTTAGTAATATAATCTACAATCAGTGATTTAGAGAACTTAGAGAAGTTATTGCTGATACTTACCGGGCCAAACATATACCTGTATTGTGGGTTGTCCAACAAGTATTTTAAAATACCTTTCCATAATAAAAACAGGGGCAAGGGTTTTTGCTGGTATTCTTTGCGGATCCAGGAGCGGCCGAGCTCTATACCTTTTCTTAACAATGGATAAAAAGGTTCCTTAATTTTGAAAAGCTCAGAAAGATAAAATCCTCTGCGGCCCATTGTATTCAATATCTCATCGCCTTTACCAATGCGGTACGCACCTACAATATTTTGCTGGTCTTTGTCCCAAATAAATAAGTGGCTGTAATAGATGTCATAATTATCCAGGTCAATCTTTTTATTGGTTCCTTCGCCAACTTCCCTGAAAGTGATTTCCCTCAAGCGTCCAATTTCCCTTAATATATTCGGAATCGCTATGGTGGGGGCAATGTATACTTCGTAGTTTTTTTCCTGCCATACCCTGAAACCTTCCAGTTCCTCGATCTCGTCAACAATTAAGTTGCGGTCTGTTTCTTCAATAACAGGTTCTGGTTTTTTCTTGATTTTGAAAAGATTGATGGGATTAAACATCTTTTTCTCCTCTTCAAGTCCTGTACCTAACGCGTAAGTACGTGCACGCAGAAAATCCAGTAGTTTATTGGTATTGTTCCGGTATGATATATCTTCAATATGGATAGGCTTGCCAATTCTTACTTTTATTTTAAGCCCTTGTTTATTCAAAAACTCTGAAGGCAGTTTGGCAGTCCTCAGCGTAGGGTGTATAAAGCTTAAAATATTAAACAGGACCCCATTGTTGCCATGGAAGTAGATCGGTACTACTGGAAGCTTCGCCCTTGCTATCAACTTGCCGACTACAGGGTGCCAAAGTCGGTCTGTGATCTCTTGTTTATCCAGGCTAAAAGTTGAAACCTCGCCCGCAGGGAATATTCCGATAGGAGTTCCACTCTGTAATAGGTCAAATGTAGCTTTTAGCCCGCTGATACTGGATGTATGTTGTACATTCTCGAATGGATTTACTGCTACAAAGAACTCGCTTAGGTTAGGGATCTTTTTAAGAATAAAGTTAACCATCACCTTGGCTTCTGGTCGTACCGTACATAATAATTTTACGAGTGCCAGACCTTCAACACCTCCATATGGATGATTGGCTATCGCAATAAAACCACCTGTTTTAGGTATGCTTTTCAGATCATCCTCATCAAAATCAATACTTACACCTATGGTTTCTAATATTTTGTCAACAAATTCCAGCCCGTTAAAGTGTTCATTTTGGGAAAAAACCTTGTTGATATCATTTAATTTCATCATCTCCATGAGCAAAGCTGCTAACCCCGGTACACCCAACTTATCTATCTTAGTAGCCTTTGCGAACTCTTTGGTAGTTATGATCTTCATTTAAAATCTGTTTTTATGAATTGTAAGCAATTTCAAAAATAAGACTTATTATTTTTAATTTAGTTACATGCTGAAAATATAACATGGCCATGCCTTATTTGAGGCTTAGGAAAGCGTCAAATAAGGCAAGGAATTAAACCATGAAACAGGGAGCAAACATTGTGTCCGTTGTTGTCCGTTGTCCATTCCTGAAATGACTTGATAAATATTTATATAACATTGGTAAAAACAAGAGTTAAGCTACCCTTGAGCTAGGGTTGGGCTACGGTTGCCCTACCATCGGGGTACGGCAACCGTAGCCCAACGGTAGAACAATAGTAGGGCAAGGGTAGCTGTGTTCAGTCTTTTATCAGTGATTTGCCAATAGTTATTCTTGTGACTTACCGAGCAGTGTTCAAATGATGACAACCTCCTACACATTATAGCTGGGCAGAAAATAATAACCTTGTTCTGTGGTCGGTTTAAAGTGTGTTGATTAAATTAGCTGATGAAGAGATGGTTGGATACTTACTTCGGTTTTCGTAGAAAAGAAGCTAATGGTTTATTGGTATTGATTGGGCTGATCGGATTGATCATGCTTATCCCTTATAGCTATAGTCTGCTAAAACAACATGAACCAATTACTGAAATTGAGGAAGCGGCCGTTCTGAAGCTCGCATTGGCAGAAAAGGAGAGGGTTTCGGTTGCGGGAGTTAGTAAACGGAGATTTAAATATCCGGTCAAACCCAGGAATAAGCTGTTTGCTTTCAATCCGAACACAATTGGTCTTGCAGAGTGGGTGAAGCTTGGTTTATCACCTAAGCAGGCATCGGCTATTTTAAGATATATAGAAAGGGGCGGCAGGTTCAGGAAAAAGGAAGACTTGCAGAAGATGTATACCATTAATGCGGAAATGTATAACACGCTTGTGCCCTTTATTACGATTACTGATGATGATCTGAATGATAATGAACTTCAACAGAAAGCATATGCCCCTCCGGTTTCCGATAAAAAGGTTCCTGTTATTGTAGAGGTCAACGCTGCTGATACCACCGAACTGGATAAAATTAAAGGTATTGGGATAACCTTTGCAGGCCGGATCATAAAATATCGGGAGCGCATCGGTGGTTTTCACAAAAAAGAACAGTTAATGGAGGTATTTGGAATTGATATCCTGAAATACAATGAAATTAAGGACCAGGTGCTGATTGATGCATCCCTGGTTAAAAAGATAAATATCAATACCGCCAGTTTTGAGGATTTTAAAAATCATCCATATATTAGATACAAGCAGGTAAATGCATTAATACAATATAGAAAACAGCATGGAAATTATGGTAATATTGCAGACTTAAATAAAGTACTTGTTTTAAACCAGGAAACGATTGACCGTTTAGCTGCCTATCTTGAATTTTAATCATGATCGAATCAAAAATAAAATTATCTGTAAGAGATGTAAATGATTTCCCAAAGCCGGGGATTATTTTTAAGGACATTACGCCGATATTAAAAGACCCTGCCTTGTGTATGGAAATCACAAAAGCACTTGCCGAAAAAGTAAAGGGGATGGATATTGATGTGGTAGCTGGAATTGAAAGTCGCGGTTTTTTATTTGGCCCTCAACTGGCGCAGCTTTTAAATTTACCCTTTATACCCATCAGGAAGGCCGGGAAGTTGCCGTATAAAACGGTCAAGCAATCGTATGATCTGGAATACGGATCGGCAACGATAGAGGTGCATGAGGATGCGCTAACTGCCGGGCAAAAGGTTTTGATCCATGATGATTTGCTGGCTACCGGCGGGACTGTTGTGGCTGCCTCTAAACTCGTAATGCAATTGGGAGCGGAAGTGGTTGGATATTCTTTCATTATCGGACTGGATTTTTTAAATGGAAGACTGAGATTAGGGCCATATTCGGATAAAGTATTCTCCCTGGCATCTTATTAAATCATGGCCAGTTCTCCTGTTTTTTAGTTTTTCATCGTGCTTTGCTGTTTTTTTGAAAAAAAATAATATAAACTTTTCGGCCAGTTTTATTTTGTCTAAAATGATAGGGTAAGGTTAATGAACTAAATACCATTTCGTTCTATCTTCAAGCAAATTTTCGACTTGTGTTCCTGTGGTTTTATTTGTTTATCATTGCTCAAATTCAAACAATAAAATATGTTAGAAACGATGGATAATTCTGTAGGGTACAATTTTAGTATCTCGGAAAATCAGGAGATGATCAGGAGAATGGTAAAAGATTTTGCCGAAAAAAATATAAAGCCAAAGTTGATGGAATGGGACGAGGCACAATATTTTCCTGTTGAAGTTTTTAAACAATTGGGAGAACTGGGCTTGATGGGGGTATTGGTTCCTGAGGAATACGGTGGTTCGGGTTTTGGCTATCAGGAGTATGTTGATGTAATTGTAGAGGTAGCAAAAGTTTGCGGATCTATAGGTTTATCATTAGCCGCACACAACTCTTTGTGTACCGGACATATTCTTGCTTTCGGTAATGAAGAACAAAAACAAAAATGGCTGCCTAAACTGGCTACGGCAGAATGGATAGGGGCATGGGGTTTAACAGAAGCCAATACCGGGTCAGATGCCTTGAGAATGATGACAACCGCTGTCCTTGATGGCGATGAATATGTATTAAACGGATCTAAGAATTGGATTACACACGGTAAAACAGGTGATGTTGCTGTGGTAATGGTTCGTACCGGCGAAAAAGGAGATGCTAAAGGTATCTCTGCAATCGTGGTGGAACGAGGCACTCCAGGGTTTTCGGCCGGTAAAAAAGAAAATAAACTAGGCATGAGGGCCTCAGAAACTACGGAAATGATTTTTGACAATTGTCGTGTTCCTGCAGCCAATCTCCTCGGAAATGTAGGAGAAGGATTTAAGCAGGCCATGAAGGTGCTTGATGGTGGAAGGATATCCATTGCGGCTTTATCGCTTGGTATTGCGAAGGGAGCTTATGAAGCTGCATTGGCTTACGCAAAAGAACGTCATCAATTTGGACAGCCGATCGCTAGTTTTCAGGGGATCAGTTTTAAGTTAGCAGATATGGCTACAGAAATAGAAGCCGCAGAATTGCTGATCAGACAAGCAGCAGATTTAAAGAACCGTCATTTGCCTATGACTAAAGAGTCGGCAATGGCTAAGTATTTCGCCTCAGAAGTTTCGGTAAGGTGTGCCACAGAAGCTGTGCAGATTTTCGGTGGCTATGGATACACAAAGGATTTTCCGGTGGAGAAATTTTATCGCGATAGCAAATTGTGTACGATAGGAGAGGGAACATCAGAAATCCAGAAAATAGTAATTGCAAGGGAAGTGCTTAAAGCTTAATGCTTTTTATTTTAAAACGAATATTCTAACCAAATATCTAATTAAACTGGTAAATCCGGCGTATTGAGAAATACCCGGATTTATTTTTATAGAAGCCTTGCTATTTAATAGATATGATACTGTCCACAACAAAAGGGCTGTATCCTCTCCATGGCAAACTATTTACGTACTCTTTATAATGTAGCTCAAAGGTTTTTCCACTGTTTACCATCATTTTCTCCGCAATATCCTTATCGCTTACCGAGAACTCAAACTCATTAGATTGTATAGCTCCGGGCTGCCCGGTACGGAACCCTGTCTGGATCAGTTTACCCTCGTAGGTTTTAAACAGGTATCCTTTTTTAACAACATAGTTAAGTTGTCCGGCTTTAACACCTTCACCAAATACAAAATAGTAGCGGTAATAGAAAAAGCCCCCGAGAATAAGTATGACGATCCCGAGGATAATAAAAAGTGTCTTTTTAGATTTCATAGTTACGATATTGATCATTAAATATAACTAATAATGTATTGGCATTACCGGCTAATAATTAAATTTAATATATTCTTTTGATTATCAAATGAAAGCTCTATCTTTGCAGTCCTAAAAACAACGAGAGGAGGTATTTTACGTTATGATCATTATTAATATTAAAGACGGCGAATCATTAGATAAGGCGTTAAAACGTTTCAAAAAGAAATTTGAAAAAACTGGGGTGTTAAGAGAATTACGTAGCCGCCAAGCTTATGAGAAAAAATCTGTAGCTCGCCGTACGTTAGTTAAACACGCTATTTATAAGCAGAACATGCAACTTGAAGGAACAATCTAGTTCTGAAAGTTTACTATAAAATTAAAACGCCACCGATTATTCGGTGGCGTTTTTTTTTGTTTTAAAAAAGACACGAATTGTGGGAATCTTTTGTATATTCACTTAACCGAGCAATACACGAATTCCTATGATGGTTGAGCAATTTTTAACCTACCTGCAGCACGAGAAGAGATATTCTTCACATACCATCCAGTCTTACGCAACAGACCTAGATCAATTTGGGGATTTTATGTTAAAAACATATGAATTGCCCTTGACAGAGGTGAAGTATGTGCATGTAAGGGATTTTATGGTGTGCTTAATGGATAATGATATCTCGGCAAATTCTGTCAGCAGAAAATTGTCGGCCCTGCGTAGCTTTTATAAGTACCTATTGCGGGAGGGGATAGTGGGCATAAATCCTATGAGCCTTGTTAAAGCACCCAAAGTACCTAAAAAGCTTCCCGTTTTTGTAGATGATACCAAGCTTGATCTTTTGTTGGATTCTGAAGAGATTTTTGACGACAGCTTCCCTTCTGTAAGGGATAGGTTGATTATGGAGACTTTATTTGGGACAGGGATGCGCCTGGCCGAATTGTTATCACTTAAGGATTCAGATGTCAACTTTTATGACTCAACAGTCCGTGTACTGGGGAAAAGAAATAAAGAACGGATTATTCCGATAGGCAGAATATTGAGCGATCAGTTGAAAGCTTACATCGCATTGAAAACATTACAAAATTTTGATAACAAAACGATGTGCTTAATCGTTACTAATAAAGGAGCGGAGGCTTACCCGGAATTTATAAGAAGGATAGTGCAGCGTTATTTGACATATATATCCACACAAGATAAAAAGAGCCCACATGTACTTCGTCATTCCTATGCGACCAGTTTGTTGAACAGAGGGGCGGATTTGAATGCCATTAAAGAGTTATTGGGGCATGCGAGTTTAGCTGCTACACAGGTTTACACGCACAATTCAGTAGAAAGATTAAAAACAATATATAAACAGGCCCATCCAAAGGCGTAAAAAAGGAGGAAAATATGAAAATTACAGTTCAATCGATCCATTTCAATGCAGACCAGAAGTTGTTAGATTTTATTCAGAGAAAAGTTGATAAACTGGATCAGTTCTTTGATCAGATCATTAGTGGCGAAGTATACCTTAAATTAGAAAATGTAGATGATGAGGCAAATAAAATAAGTGAGGTAAAACTGATCGTACCGGGGGGTACGATGTTTGCAAAGGAGCAATGTAAATCATTTGAAGAAGCGACGGATTTGGCGATAGAATCTTTAAGAAAGCAGATTACTAAACATAAAGATAAGACGAGAATTAAATTAAGTGAGCATAAGGCTTTGCTGAATGCTGATGAAGTGTCTGATTATTAGACATATATTTTTTAGCTTTTTGATAGGAAATTGGCAGATTTAGTTCTGCCAATTTTTTTTTGAAAATAATTTTGCTTCGTACAGAAATTCTTGTAGATTTGCATTCCCATTCAGAGAGGGCGTAGGCCTGGTAAGAAAGAGGGAAGTTCTGTGAAAGATTAATATTGTAGAAAACATTGCTTAATTAAGGGTAATGCGTTATATAAGCCTCCTTAGCTCAGCTGGTAGAGCAACTGACTTGTAATCAGTAGGTCATTGGTTCGATTCCGATAGGAGGCTCTTTTAATAAGTGCGTAGTAATATGTGTTGATTAAAAGCGGGGGGATACCAGAGTGGCCAAATGGGACAGACTGTAACTCTGTTGTCGCAAGACTTCGAAGGTTCGAATCCTTCTCCCCCCACAATACAAAAGCGGAAGTAGCTCAGTTGGTAGAGCGATAGCCTTCCAAGCTATAGGTCGCGAGTTCGAACCTCGTCTTCCGCTCAAAATTGGAAAAAGCTGGGCAGTCTGCAGGCAGTTAAGATTAACCAGTGATCTGGTTAAACAGAAAGCAGGCTAAGATTAAAGCCGAAGTAGCTCAGCGGTAGAGCACTTCCTTGGTAAGGAAGAGGTCGTGGGTTCAAGTCCCATCTTTGGCTCAAAAAGAGATGCTTTGTGAATCTGTTGTAGAAGGCAGCTGAACAAGGTTTTTCGTGTTGAAATAGTATCAAAACAAATAATAAAAATAAAAAGTTAACCTACTAATAAGTATAAAAACATGGCAAAAGAAAAGTTTGACCGCAGCAAGCCGCACTTAAACATCGGCACAATCGGTCACGTTGACCACGGTAAAACAACCTTAACAGCAGCTATCACTAAAGTGTTATCTGATGCTGGTTTATCTGAGGCGCGTTCATTTGATTCTATTGACTCTGCTCCAGAGGAAAAAGAAAGAGGTATCACTATTAATACAGCACACGTTGAATATTCAACAGCTAACCGTCACTATGCTCACGTTGACTGTCCAGGTCACGCGGATTATGTGAAAAACATGGTTACTGGTGCTGCACAAATGGATGGAGCTATCATCGTTGTAGCTGCTACAGATGGTCCGATGCCACAAACTCGCGAGCACATTCTATTGGCCCGTCAGGTAGGTGTACCTTCATTGGTTGTATTCATGAATAAAGTGGATATGGTTGATGATCCTGAGTTATTAGAATTAGTAGAGATGGAAATTCGTGAATTGTTATCATTCTATGAATTCCCTGGTGATGATATTCCTGTTATTCAAGGTTCAGCTCTTGGTGGTTTGAACGGAGATCCGAAATGGGTAGGTAAAATCATGGAATTAATGGATGCTGTAGATAGCTATATTCCAATTCCTCCACGTTTAACTGAGCTTCCATTCTTGATGCCTGTTGAAGATGTATTCTCGATCACTGGTCGTGGTACTGTAGCAACTGGTCGTATTGAGCGTGGTGTAATCAACTCTGGAGATCCTGTTGAGATCCTGGGTATGGGTGCTGAAAATCTTAAATCAACTGTAACAGGTGTTGAGATGTTCCGTAAGATCCTTGATTATGGTGAAGCTGGTGATAACGTAGGTCTATTGTTACGTGGTATTGAGAAAACTGATATCCGTCGTGGTATGGTAATCTGTAAACCAGGTTCTGTAAACCCTCACACTGATTTCAAAGCTGAGATCTATGTATTGTCAAAAGCAGAAGGTGGACGTCACACTCCATTCTTTAACAAATACCGTCCACAATTCTATTTCCGTACCACAGACGTAACTGGTGAGATCTCACTAGCTGAAGGAACTGAAATGGTAATGCCAGGTGATAACGTTACGATCACAGTTAAATTGATCAACGCAATCGCAATGGAAAAAGGTCTACGTTTCGCTATCCGTGAAGGTGGTAGAACAGTAGGTGCTGGTCAGGTAACTGAAATTTTAAAATAGTCAATACCTCCCTCAGGAAGTAGAGATCAATAAAGCAAAGTACTTAGGCTTTATCGCCTAGGTACTTTGTTTAAAAGTACTGATTCTTAGATAAGAATTAAAAATACACGGGAATAGTTCAACGGTAGAATAGAGGTCTCCAAAACCTTTGATCAGGGTTCGAATCCTTGTTCCCGTGCAAAAAGATAATTATGGCTAAAGTAGTTCAGTTTATTAAAGAATCATACGAGGAAATGACCCATAAGGTTACCTGGCCTACATGGGGCGAATTGCAAAATTCGGCAGTGTTGGTTTTAGTAGCTTCATTAATCATTGCATGTGTAGTATTTGCAATGGATAAGGGATCTACTTTTGTTTTAGATACTTTTTATAAATCACTTTCTAATTAATAGAGCTAGATGGACGGTCAGTTGAAATGGTATGTAGTTAGAGCTGTTAGCGGTAAAGAAAAGAAGGTAAAACAGTATATCGATTCTGAAATTAGTCGTTTAGGATTTTCTCATTTGGTACCTCAGGTATTGATTCCAATGGAGAAATACTATCAGATGAAGGATGGTAAAAAGATTGCAAAAGAACGCAATTATTATCCTGGCTATGTTTTGATCGAAGCTACTTTAGATGGAGAATTAGAGCACATTATTAAGAACGTTAATAGTGTGATTGGCTTTTTAGGGGATAAGGGCGGAAACCCGGTACCTATGCGCCAGGCCGAAGTTAACCGTATCTTAGGTAAAGTTGATGAGATGAGCCAGCAAGGCGAAACCATGAACGTTGCTTATTATGTTGGCGAGAACGTTAAAGTTATGGATGGACCATTTAATGGTTTCACCGGCGTTATTGAAGAGGTTAACGAAGAGAAGAAGAAATTAAAAGTTATGGTTAAGATTTTCGGAAGAAAAACTCCATTGGAGCTTAACTATATGCAAGTAGAAAAGGAATAAAGAAATTTACGATAAATCTAAATCGTAATAAATGTTACATGCTTCCAACATAATAACATTGAGTATTACAAATTAACAAAACAGAAAATGGCAAAAGAAGTCAGTGCACTTGTTAAGTTACAAATCAAGGGTGGAGCTGCAAATCCATCGCCACCAGTAGGACCTGCATTAGGTGCTAAGGGGGTGAACATTATGGAATTTTGCAAACAATTCAATGCTCGTACCCAAGATAAGCCCGGTAAAGTATTACCAGTTGTAATTACTGTTTATGCTGACAAGTCTTTCGAATTTATCATCAAAACCCCTCCGGTTGCTATCCAGTTAAAGGATGCTACCAAATTAGCGAGTGGTTCTGCTGAGCCCAACCGTAAGAAAGTTGGTTCGGTGACTTGGGATCAGGTTAAGTCAATTGCTGAAGATAAAATGACTGATTTAAATGCATTTACTATCGAATCGGCAATGAGTATGGTTGCCGGTACAGCACGCAGTATGGGAATTACCGTTAGCGGTGATGCACCCTGGACAAATTAATTAACAAAAAACAGTTTACAACAGTGGCTAAATTAACAAAAAATCAAAAAAAGGCACATGCTAAACTAGAATCTGGTAAAACGTATTCTTTAAAGGATGCGGCTGCTTTGGTAAAAGAGATTACTACAACTAAATTTGATGCTTCGGTTGATATCGATGTATCATTAGGTGTAGACCCACGTAAAGCCAATCAAATGGTACGTGGTATTGCTACTTTACCACACGGTACAGGTAAAACTGTACGTGTATTAGTTCTTTGTACTCCTGATAAGGAAGAAGAGGCTAAAGCGGCAGGTGCAGATTTTGTAGGTTTAGACGAATATGTAGCCAAGATTGAAGGTGGATGGACTGATGTTGACATTATTATCACTACTCCTGCTTGTATGGCAAAAGTAGGTAAACTGGGCCGCGTTTTAGGTCCACGTAACCTTATGCCAAACCCTAAGTCAGGTACTGTAACTAACGAAGTTGGTAAAGCAGTAACTGATGTAAAAGGCGGTAAGATTGATTTTAAAGTTGACAAAAGTGGTATCATACACGCTTCAGTAGGAAAAGTATCATTCCCAGCAGAAAAAATATATGAAAATGCATTAGAAGTTCTTCAAGTAATTTCTAAGCTAAAACCATCTGCTGCAAAAGGAACTTATTTTAAGAGCATTCATGTTTCTTCAACTATGAGTCCTGGAATTGCAATCGAAACTAAATCAGTAGCGGGGATCTAATTATGAACAGAGAAGAAAAACACGAAGTCGTTTCGGCTCTTCAAGTGAAGATGCAGGAATTCGGTAATTTTTATATTGCCGATACATCAAGCTTATCTGTTGAGAAAGTTAACAACATCCGTCGCAAATGTTTCGAAAGCGGGATTGAAATGCAGGTTGCTAAAAACACTTTGATCAGAAAAGCGATTGAAGGATTAGAAGGTGATGCATCAGAAATCTTTGTTGCGCTAAAAGGCCAATCAGCATTATTATTCTCAACAGTAGGTAACGGACCAGCTAAGCTGATCAAAGCCTTGAGAAAAGGATCTGATAAGCCTCAGCTTAAAGCTGCATATATCGATTCAACAGTATTTATTGGTGATAACCAATTAGATACTTTAGTGAGCTTGAAATCAAGAGAAGAGCTTATTGGAGATATCATTGGATTATTACAATCACCAGCTAAAAACGTTATATCGGCATTACAGTCTGGCGGTAACAAAATTGCAGGAATTGTTAAAACTCTTCAAGAAAGAGAAGGTTAAGGAACACCTTATAAGTTCATATTAAATAATTATTTTTACGTAAATTTTTAAAAATCTATAAAAATGGCAGATTTAAAAGCGTTTGCTGAGCAATTGGTAAACTTAACAGTTAAAGAAGTTAACGAATTAGCTCAAATCTTAAAAGACGAGTATGGTATTGAACCAGCTGCTGCTGCAGTTGCTGTTGCAGGTCCTGCTGGTGATGCTGCTCCTGCAGCTGAAGAGAAATCTACTTTTGATGTTATATTGAAAGAAGCTGGTGGTTCTAAATTAGCAGTAGTTAAATTAGTAAAAGACTTAACTGGTTTAGGTTTGAAAGAAGCTAAAGACTTAGTTGACGGTGCACCAAAAGAATTAAAAGCTGGTGTTTCTAAAGACGAAGCTAATGCTTTGAAAACTCAATTAGAAGAAGCTGGAGCTGTAGTTGAAATTAAGTAATAACTTAATTTTAATATAAATTCAACGTAGACTCCGACTGTATAGTCGGAGTCTATACCTGTTTATAAACATTTCATTTAGTTTGGTTGATGAAATTGTTTAGCGGCAAACCAAACAAATAGTTTATTCTTAAACTAAATTAACTTTAGTCCATTGGCAAATAAAGTCGACCAAAGAGTAAATTTTGCACGTAGTAAGCATATCATAGATTACCCAGATTTTCTTGATGTGCAGTTGCAATCATTCAGAGAATTTTTTCAGATCGAAACTACTTCGGATAACCGTCACACAGAAGGTTTATTTAAGGTGTTCGCTGAGAACTTTCCAATCACAGATTCCAGAAATATCTTTGTTCTAGAATTCCTGGATTATTTTATTGACCCACCACGTTATGATATACCTGAGTGTATTGACCGTGGGTTAACTTATAGTGTTCCATTGAAAGCTAAATTAAAGCTTTCGTGTAATGATGCTGAACACGAAGATTTTGAAACCATCATTCAAGATGTGTATTTAGGGACCATACCTTATATGACCCCTAAAGGTACGTTTGTGATTAACGGTGCAGAGCGTGTGATTGTTTCGCAATTACACAGGTCTCCTGGAGTGTTCTTCGGCCAAAGCCGTCACACTAACGGAACCAAGTTATATTCTGCGCGTGTTATTCCTTTCAAAGGTTCATGGATCGAGTTTGCTACTGACGTTAATAACGTGATGTATGCTTATATCGACCGTAAGAAGAAGTTCCCCGTTACCACGTTGTTACGTGCTATCGGTTATGATTCTGATAAGGACATTCTTGAATTGTTTGATCTTGCTGATGAGGTTAAGGTTAGCAAATCAGGTTTGAAGAAATATATCGGCCGTAAACTTGCTGCAAGGGTATTGAGGAAGTGGGTAGAGGATTTTGTGGATGAGGATACTGGTGAGGTAGTTTCTATTGATCGTAATGAAGTGATCCTGGACAGGGATACTGTTTTAGAAGACGACCATATTGATATGATCATTGATGCTGGTGTTAAAACGATCATCTTGTCTAAAGATGATGGTGCAAGCCAGGCTGATTATACCATTATATATAATACTTTACAAAAGGATACTTCTAACTCTGAGAAAGAGGCTGTTGAAAACATCTATCGTGCTTTGCGTAACGCAGAACCACCTGATGAGGAAACTGCAAGAGGTATTATCGAGCGTTTGTTCTTCTCGGATAAACGTTATGACTTAGGTGATGTGGGTAGATACCGTATCAACCGTAAGTTGAAGATGGATACTCCTGACCATGTAAAGGTTTTAACAAAAGCAGATATTATTGCGATTGTTAAATATTTGATTAAACTGATCAACTCTAAAGAAGAGGTGGATGATATTGATCACTTGTCGAATCGTCGTGTTCGTACAGTAGGTGAGCAATTGTACGCTCAATTTGGTGTTGGTTTAGCACGTATGGCCCGTACCATCCGTGAGCGTATGAACATTCGTGACAACGAGGTGTTTACACCAACTGATTTGATTAATGCCCGTACTTTATCGTCGGTGATTAACTCATTCTTTGGTACAAACCAGTTATCACAGTTCATGGACCAAACGAATCCTCTGGCAGAGATTACGCACAAGCGTCGTCTGTCGGCCTTAGGCCCAGGTGGTCTGTCACGTGAGCGTGCAGGTTTCGAGGTACGTGACGTTCACTATACTCACTACGGTCGTTTATGTACGATTGAAACTCCTGAGGGACCAAACATCGGTTTGATTTCTTCTCTTTGTGTTCACGCAAAGATCAACAACTTAGGTTTCATCGAAACACCGTATAAAAAAGTAGAGAATGGTATTGTTGCTATGGACGAACCGGTTATCTATTTATCTGCTGAAGATGAAGATGGTAAAACGATTGCCCAGGCAAATGCCTCTTATGATGATAAAGGTAATTTCACTACTTCACGTGTAAAAGCACGTTATGAGGGTGACTTCCCGGTTATTGAGCCTGAGAAATTAGACTTAATGGACGTGGCGCCTAATCAGATTACTTCGATCGCTGCATCGTTGATCCCTTTCCTTGAGCATGATGATGCGAACAGGGCTTTGATGGGATCGAACATGCAACGTCAGGCCGTACCTTTGTTGCGTCCTGAGGCACCGATTGTTGGTACCGGTTTGGAAGGTCGCGTAGCCCGCGATTCAAGAACGTTGATCAACGCTGAAGGTGACGGTGTAGTTGAATATGTTGATGCGAACGAGATCACCATTAAATATGTTAGAAACGACGGCGATCGTTTGGTTTCTTTCGAAGGTGATAGCAAAACTTATAAATTAATCAAATTCAAGAAAACCAACCAGAATACTTGTATCAACTTGAAACCAATCGTTAAGAAAGGTCAGCAAGTTGTAAAAGGACAAGTACTTTGTGAAGGTTATGCTACTGAAAATGGTGAACTGGCATTAGGAAGAAACTTAAAAGTTGCTTTCATGCCTTGGCAAGGATACAACTTTGAGGATGCGATCGTAATTAGTGAGCGTATTGTTCGTGAAGATATCTTTACTTCATTACACATTGAAGAGTTTGAATTGGAAGTGCGTGATACAAAACGTGGGGAAGAGGAATTGACACCAGATATCCCTAACGTTTCTGAGGAAGCTACTAAAGATTTAGATGAGAACGGTATTATCCGTATCGGTGCTGAAGTTAAAGAAGGCGACATCCTTATTGGTAAGATCACTCCTAAAGGAGAATCTGATCCTTCACCTGAAGAGAAGTTGTTACGTGCGATATTTGGAGATAAAGCAGGAGATGTGAAAGATGCATCTTTGAAAACACCTCCATCTATCAGAGGTGTAGTAATTGATACCAAGTTATTCTCGAGAGCTAAGAAAACTACTAAAGCGGAAGAAAAATCGGCGATAGAGAAATTAGACAAGAGATATGAGATCGCTACTACAAACCTTAAAAATGAATTGGTTGATAAATTATTCCAGATTGTAAATGGTAAAACATCTCAGGGTGTATACAACGTTTATAAAGAACTGTTGTTCCCTAAAGGTGCTAAGTTTACACAGAAAAGTTTATCAGATCTTGAGTATGCGCACATCAATCCATACAAATGGACTACTGATGACGACAAAAATGATCAGATCAAATTGTTGCTTCATAACTACGGTATTCGTGTAAACGAAGAGCTGGGTGCTTACAAACGTGATAAGTTTGCCATCAGTGTTGGTGATGAACTACCATCAGGTATTGTACAAATGGCTAAAGTTTATGTAGCTAAAAAACGTAAGTTGAAAGTAGGGGACAAGATGGCAGGACGTCACGGTAATAAGGGTATTGTAGCCCGTATTGTACGTGATGAAGATATGCCGTTCCTTGAAGACGGAACTCCTGTTGATATTGTGTTGAACCCACTGGGTGTACCTTCACGTATGAACTTGGGCCAGATCTATGAAACTGTATTGGCATGGGCCGGTAAAGAATTGGGCGTTAAATTTGCAACCCCGATTTTTGATGGGGCTAAACATGACGAGGTAGAAGACTGGATCGCTAAGGCTGGTGTTCCTGCTTCAGGCAGAACTTATTTACATAATGGTTTAACGGGTGAGAAATTTGACCAGCCAACAACTGTAGGTATTATCTACATGTTGAAATTAGGACACATGGTTGATGATAAGATGCACGCCCGTTCAATCGGACCATACTCATTAATTACACAACAACCACTGGGTGGTAAAGCCCAGTTCGGTGGTCAGCGTTTTGGTGAGATGGAGGTTTGGGCATTGGAGGCATTTGGTGCTGCCAATATCCTGCAAGAGATATTAACTGTTAAGTCAGATGATGTGATCGGTAGGGCCAAAACTTATGAGGCGATTGTAAAAGGCGAAAACCTTCCTACTCCTGGTGTACCGGAATCGTTTAACGTATTGGTGCATGAGTTACGTGGATTAGGTTTAGATATTACGTTAGACTAAAGTTTTAAGTTATGAGTTGTAGGTTATAAGTCTTGCTTGACACCTACAACTTTCTACTTATAACTTACAACTAAAAAAAGAGCTATGTCTTACAAAAAGGATAATAAATTAAAAAGCAATTTCACCTCGATTACCATTAGTTTGGCATCGCCGGAGGCTATTTTAGAGCGCTCTAGTGGTGAGGTGTTAAAACCTGAGACTATCAATTACCGTACTTACAAACCTGAGCGTGACGGTTTGTTCTGCGAGCGTATTTTTGGTCCGGTAAAAGATTACGAATGTCATTGCGGTAAATATAAACGTATCCGTTATAAAGGTATTGTTTGTGACCGTTGTGGTGTTGAAGTAACGGAAAAGAAAGTGCGTAGAGAGCGTATGGGGCACATCAATTTGGTGGTTCCTGTTGCGCATATCTGGTACTTCCGTTCACTACCAAATAAAATCGGATACTTATTAGGCTTACCAACAAAAAGACTTGACCTGATCATTTACTACGAGCGTTATGTAGTAATTCAGCCAGGTTTTATGGCCGAAGAAGGTATTCAGTATATGGATTTCTTAACTGAAGAAGAATATTTAGATATTCTTGATAAGTTGCCTAAAGAAAACCAATACCTGGACGATAAAGACCCTAATAAATTCATCGCCAAAATGGGTGCTGAAGCATTAGAAGACTTATTGAAACGTATTGATTTAGATACTTTATCTTATAACTTACGTCACCAGGCAGCTAACGAAACTTCACAACAACGTAAAAACGAAGCTTTAAAACGTTTACAGGTTGTTGAAGCTTTCCGTGGATCAAGATCCCGTATCGAGAATAACCCTGAGTGGATGATCATCAAGATTGTTCCGGTTATTCCACCAGAATTACGTCCTTTGGTACCATTAGAAGGTGGTCGTTTCGCTACTTCGGATTTGAACGATTTATATCGTCGTGTGATTATCCGTAACAACCGTTTGAAGCGTTTGATCGAGATCAAAGCTCCAGAGGTAATTTTACGTAACGAGAAACGTATGTTGCAGGAAGCTGTAGATTCGTTATTCGATAACTCACGTAAAGTAAATGCTGTAAAAACTGAAGGTAACCGTGCTTTGAAATCCCTTTCTGATATCCTGAAAGGTAAACAAGGTCGTTTCCGTCAGAACTTATTAGGTAAACGTGTGGATTACTCGGCACGTTCGGTAATTGTTGTAGGTCCAAATCTTAAATTACACGAGTGCGGTTTACCTAAGGATATGGCTGCTGAGCTATTCAAACCATTTATCATCCGTAAGATGATAGAAAGAGGTATTGTTAAAACGGTAAAATCTGCAAAGAAAATTGTAGACAGGAAAGATCCATTAGTTTGGGATATTCTTGAGAACGTTTTAAAAGGACACCCTGTATTACTAAACCGTGCGCCTACGTTGCACAGGTTAGGTATCCAGTCGTTCCAGCCTAAATTGGTTGAAGGTAAAGCGATCCAGTTACACCCATTAGTGTGTACGGCTTTTAACGCGGATTTTGACGGTGACCAGATGGCAGTACATTTGCCATTAGGGCACGCCGCAATCCTTGAAGCGCAGGTATTAATGCTTGCAGCACACAACATTCTGAACCCTGCAAACGGTACGCCTATTACAGTACCGTCCCAGGATATGGTTTTGGGTCTTTATTATATTACTAAAGGCCGTAGAACTGATGCAGGACGTGTAGTTAAAGGTCAGGATTTCTCTTTCTATTCTCCGGAAGAGGTAATCATTGCTTACAATGAGAAAATGATCGATCTTCATGCATTTATCAAGGTTAAGGTAAATGTTAAATTAGAAGATGGTACGATCGTAAATAAATTGATGGAAACTACTGTAGGCCGTGTATTGTTTAATCAAATGGTACCGGAAGAAGTAGGTTACATCAACGAACTACTGACCAAAAAATCTTTAAGGGATATTATTGGTGAGGTTGTTAAGATCACTGGTATGGCACGCGCGTCAAGGTTCCTTGATGACATTAAGGAATTAGGTTTCCAAATGGCATTCCGTGGTGGTCTATCATTTAACTTACAGGATGTAAACATCCCTGCTGAAAAACAAGTGTTGTTAGAGCAGGCTTCTGCAGAAGTTGATGAGGTAAGGAATAACTATAACATGGGATTCATTACCAACAACGAGCGTTACAACCAAATCATCGATATCTGGACCCGTATCAATAACAGGTTAACATCATTCGTGATGAACCAGTTATCAAGCGATAACCAAGGTTTCAACTCAGTTTATATGATGTTGGATTCTGGTGCCCGTGGTTCGAAAGAGCAGATTCGTCAGCTATGCGGTATGCGTGGTTTGATGGCTAAGCCTCAGAAATCAGGTTCAGGTGGTGAGATTATTGAAAACCCGATCTTATCAAACTTTAAAGAAGGTCTGTCGGTATTAGAGTACTTTATCTCTACCCACGGTGCCCGTAAAGGTTTGGCGGATACGGCCTTGAAAACAGCCGATGCTGGTTACTTGACACGTCGTTTACATGATGTGGCACAGGATATGATCGTTAATTCTGAGGATTGCGGTACATTGAGAGGTATGTATACTACAGCATTGAAAGATAATGAAGACATCGTTGAGCCATTATATGACAGACTTTTAGGTCGTATATCCCTACATGATGTATTCAATCCTTTAAATGGTGAATTATTGGTTGGTGCCGGACAGGATATCACTGAAGAAATTGCAAAAACAATTGAAGAGTCTCCATTAGAAGGCATTGAAATTCGTTCGGTATTAACCTGCGAAAACCAAAGAGGTGTTTGTGCATTGTGCTACGGACGTAACCTTGCAACTGGTAAACGTGTTCAAAAAGGAGAGGCTGTTGGTGTAATTGCTGCACAGTCAATCGGTGAGCCGGGTACACAGTTAACACTACGTACGTTCCACGTTGGGGGTACTGCATCGAACATTGCTGCAGAATCTCAGATCATGGCTAAATTTGATGGTATTATCGAATTTGAAAATGTTCGTACTGTTGCTACTAAAACTGAAGAAGGTGATACACAGATCGTATTGGGACGTTCAGGTGAGTTCAAGATTGTTGAGCCGGTTACTGGCAAGATCATCATGACCAACAACATTCCTTATGGTTCATTCTTGTATGTTGAAGATGGCGCTAAAATCACTAAAGGCGATAGAATTTGTTCTTGGGATCCGTACAATGCGGTTATCATCTCGGAATTTGCCGGTAAGATTGAGTTTGATGCGATCATTGAAGGTGTTACCTTCCGTGAAGAATCAGATGAGCAAACTGGTCACCGTGAGAAAGTAATTATCGATACCCGTGATAAAACTAAAAACCCTTCAGTAAGAGTTGTTGATAAAAAAGGTGAATTGATCCGTGGATATAACATCCCGGTTGGTGCACACATCGCAATTGATGAAGGTGATATGGTACAAACTGGTCAGATCTTAGTTAAGATACCTCGTACAACCGGAAAAACAAGGGATATTACGGGTGGTTTACCACGTGTAACTGAACTTTTCGAAGCACGTAACCCATCTAACCCTGCTGTAGTAACAGAGATTGATGGTGTGGTAACTTTGGGCGGTGTGAAACGTGGTAACCGTGAGATGACTATCGAGTCGAAAGATGGTGAAGTTAAAAAATACCTGGTTCCATTGTCTAAACACATCCTTGTACAGGATAATGACTTTGTAAAAGCTGGTATGCCTTTATCAGATGGTTCAATCTCTCCTGCGGATATCCTGGCTATTAAAGGCCCGGCAGCTGTACAAGAGTACTTAGTAAATGGTATTCAAGAGGTTTACCGTTTACAAGGTGTGAAAATCAACGATAAGCACTTTGAGGTAATTGTACACCAAATGATGCAAAAAGTTCATATTGAAGATCCGGGAGATACGACTTTCTTAGAGAACAACTCTGCAGATCGTTGGGACTTCATGATTGAGAATGACGAGATCTACGACAAAAAAGTTGTTGTTGAAGCTGGTGATTCAAATACGGTGAAACCTGGTCAGATCATTTCATTACGTAAATTAAGAGATGAAAATTCTCAATTGAAACGTAAAGATTTGAAACAAATAGAGGTTCGTGATGCAAGACCTGCAACTGCGAGTTCTATGTTACAAGGTATTACACGTGCTTCATTAGGTACGAAATCGTTCATCTCAGCGGCATCGTTCCAGGAAACTACAAAAGTGTTGAACGAAGCAGCAATTGCTGGTAAACGTGACAACATGCTTGGATTGAAAGAAAACGTAATTGTTGGACACTTAATCCCTTCAGGTACTGGTGTACGTGGATACGAGCGTATCATTGTAGGTTCTCAGGAAGAATACGATAAATTATTAGCTTCGAAACAAGAAGAAGTAGATGCTTAATATTTAAATACATTTTTCTAAAATCCCCCTTCTTTTTTAAGTCGGGGGATTTTTTTTGCCTGCTCCATATTGAAATTTTATCTAAGTTTGTTGTATGGAAGAACAAAACAACGATAACCAACTGAATATTGAACTTTCTGAAGAAATTGCAGAAGGGGTATTTTCTAATCTGGCCATCATTACACATTCAAATACGGAGTTTGTACTTGATTTTATAAGGGTAATGCCTGGCGTACCTAAGGCGAGGGTAAAGTCGAGAATTATATTGACACCAGAGCATGCGAAAAGACTGGTAGCTGCAATGCAGGATAATGTTGAGAAATATGAGGCTATAAACGGACGTATAAAAACACAAGAGGAGCCCCCAGGTTTTCCTATGAATTTTGGTGGTCCGACCGCTCAGGCTTAATCTGTTTCTTTACCGATATAACGGATGACAGCATCATCTTGTCCGGGTTCAAACCAGGCGGTGTTGTCATCTCTTCTAAACCAGGTTAACTGACGCTTGGCAAATCTCCTTGTGTTTTGCTTGATCTGGTCTATAGCTTCTTTTAAACTACACTCTCCATCCAAATAAGCAAATAGTTCTGAATAGCCTACGGTGTTCAGCGCGTTATACTTTCTAAAAGGTTGTAAACTTTTAACTTCTTCAACTAAGCCCGATCCGATCATTTGATCTACACGCTGATTGATACGGTTGTATAGTTCCGTACGGTCCATGTTCAGACCTATTTTCAAAATATTAAAAGGCCTGGTTTTTTTTGTATTGGTTAGCTGGGCCGATAGTTTTGTGCCGGTAGATAAATAAAACTCTAAACCTCTGATCATACGTTGCGGGTTCGCCTGGTCAACTTTCTGGTAATATTCAGGGTCATATTCACTTAATTGCTTTTTAATGGATTCTATCCCCTCATTTGCGAATTGTTGATTGAGCTGTTCCCTGATACTTAGATCAATTTCGGGAAGATCATCCAGTCCCTTACATACGGCATCAATATACAGACCAGATCCACCCACCATCACTAACAGATCATGTTTTTTAAACAACTGCTCAATTAATTCGATGGCCTGTATTTCGAAGTCACCTGTGCTAAAGAGGTTTTGAATACTGTGGGAATTTACAAAGTGGTGAGGTGCAGCGGCGAGTTCTTCTGTTGAGGGTTTGGCCGTACCTATTTCCATTTCTTTAAAAAACTGCCTGGAATCGGCAGAAATGATTTCAGTATGAAAATGCCTGGCTATTGCTATAGCCAGGGCTGTTTTTCCTATACCTGTTGGGCCAACAATTACAATCAGGGTTTTATTTAATGCCATAATAAGGCACTAATAATCGTCTTCTTTATATTCTTCGTCTTCGAAGCTATCGTTGTCAGCAAATTCATCAGCATCATCTGATTCTTCTTCCGCATCATCTGATTTTTCTTCTGCATTGATGCCTCTTCCGCCCATTGCTTCAAGCTCTTCTGTGTCTTCAGGAACAAAATCCATTTCATTTAAGAAATCAAACTCTGATGATACGGGGTTTGCAGAGACAGCAACGGCACCAAAATTATCTTTTTCAATAATTTTAGGGGCTTCGCCAGTACTTTTTACTAAATATGGGTATTCAATATTCGGATCCGTATCCAAAATGATTTTAATCAATTCAACGTGGAAGTCAAAAGGACGGTCGAAATTATAGATATAATAAAACTTTTGGTGAGGATCTTCAATGAATTTATTAAGCTTAGAATTCTCCATCAAAACCACACCTCTATCAATTTTACGTTGAATAGGCAAATAAGCGATTTCATCACCTTTTATCCAATTGTCTGTGCTTACAAAAAATGAAGAAGATTTTTCTGCTGAATATCCGGTTGAGCGGTGAATTGCTTTATGTAAATCTTCAAATGTCTGGGTTGATTTTATGTCTATTTCCCTTACTACTTCATCGAAATCTTCGAAACTTATTCTAAATCTATAAATTGCCATTTTAGCCTCTTTTCTAGGTATAAAATTAAAAAATAAAATATACTTTATATAATTGTATTAACGCTTTATTGGTTGAAGTCCGAATTCCTTTGCTTTTTCAAGCATAAATTCTAAAGCGTTGTCGTATGTATTTGTTATTTCGCCTTCCAGAATTGCTTCTCTAATGGCGTTTTTAATCAGGCCAACTTCTCTTCCTGCAGTTAGACCAAATATTTCCATGATATCGTTCCCTGAAATGGGAGGTTGCCAGTTTCTGATCTTGTCGCGCTCCTCTACATCTTTGAGCTTTTGTTTAACCAGCTCAAAATTGTTTCGGTATTTCTTTACTTTATATTCATTTTTTGTGGTCACATCGGCGTTGCACAGGAGCATCAGACTTTCAATATCTTCTCCTGCATCGAATAGTAATCTTCTTACAGCCGAATCCGTAACCACTTCCTGGGCCAGCACAATAGGGCGCAAGTGTAATTGTACCATTTTTTGCACAAACTTCATCTTTTCATTTAGCGGAAGTTTAAGATGTGCAAATATTTTGGGTACCATCTTCGCTCCTTTATCCTCGTGACCATGAAAAGTCCAGCCATGTCCTTCCTCAAAACGTTTAGTGGCGGGCTTGGCAATGTCGTGTAAAATTGCTGCCCAACGCAACCAAAGGTCTCCAGTTGTTTCACAGATATTGTCGAGTACCTGTAAGGTATGGTAAAAATTATCTTTATGACCTTTTCCGTTGATGATATCCACACCATATAGGTTGGCCATTTGTGGAAATATAAGCTGCAGCAGGCCTGTATCAAACAAATATTTAAATCCGATAGATGGGACTTTTGAAAGGATAATCTTGTTCAGCTCATCTGTTATACGTTCTTTTGAAACGATATTGATCCTTTCTTTTTGCTTTTTTATTGCCGTTAAGGCCTGCTCATCAATAGTGAAATTAAGCTGACTGGCAAAACGAATTCCCCGCATCATCCGTAAGGGGTCATCAGAAAAGGTAAGCTCGGGATCCAGGGGTGTTCTGATTAGTTTGTTGTTAAGATCAGTAATTCCGTTAAAAGGATCAATCAGTTGTCCGTAGTTCTCTTTATTTAAAGATATCGCCAAGGCATTGATGGTAAAATCCCTTCTCAGCTGATCGTCTTCTATGGTACCATTTTCAACTATAGGTTTTCTTGAATCCGCACGGTAGGATTCTTTCCGTGCGCCTACAAATTCTATTTCAAGGTCCTGAAATTTTAACATGGCCGTACCAAAGTTCTTAAAAACGGCGACTTTACTCTTCAGGTGTTTACCAGCGAGTTCAGCAAATTCAATTCCGTTTCCAAGTACAACAATATCAATGTCCTTAGATGGCCTGTTCAGGAAAATATCCCTTACATAGCCGCCAATTATATAAGCCTCGATATGATGCGTATGGGCAATATCGGCAAGAGCTTTAAAAACAGGATGTTGTAAATGTTGTTCCATTGATGAGATTGCAAAAGTAGTAAAACTTACCTTCTAATAAAGGAAAATTGACCTCCGGGTGCTAATTTCATTATTGTAGACGGTTTTTTATTTGTTCTTAGGTCTTGTTCCCAGTCTACTACGTAATCTACGGCCTCTTTTATTTCCTCGCTGATCTCATCGAAAAAAAGTGGGGTTGGCGAACCAGATACATTTGCTGATGTTGAGGTGATGGGCTTGCGGAACCTTTGGACCAGTTGCTGACAAAAGTCGTGCTTTGCGATCCTTATCCCCACACTTCCATCTGCATTAATGACATTTTTAGCCAGGTTTTTGGCACCAGGGAATACCAGTGTAAGTGGATTTTCAGCGTACTCGATCAGGTCGTAAGCCACATCAGGTACTTCGCTGACATAGCTTTGCAGTTTAGCATCTGTATCTAAAAGAATGATAAAACTTTTATCAGCAGTACGGGCTTTTATTTCATTGATTTTCGCGGCCGCTTCTTCATTGGTGGCATCACAGCCTAATCCCCATACTGTATCGGTGGGGTAAAGGATTACACCACCATTCTTTAAAACAGCAAGTGCCTTTTCAATTTCTGTTCTTAGCATGCGGTAAAATTACAGTTTTATCCAACAGTTTTAAGGTATAACTGCATCATTTGCCTGCTGATGTGCTCATTATCGAATTTTTTAACATAAACCAATCCCTTTTCCTTCATTTCTTTCTGTAAAGCTGGGTTGGTCAATATCCCGTTTATAGTTTTGGATAGCGCAGTGTGATCATCGGGATGAACATACAGGCTATTTGGGCCACCGGCTTCTTCAAGGCAGGAACCCGTTGCTGCCACAACCGGAACGTTACTGTATAATGCTTCGATGATGGGGATTCCAAATCCTTCATAAATAGAAGGGTAAGCAAATAGGGACGCCATTTGGTAAATAACGGGAAGATCTGTAAAAGGAATGTCTTTTAAGAACAGTACCCTGCTTTGCAGGCCAAGATTTTGGATTTCTTTTTCAACCAGCTTATAATAGCTGGTTTTTTTACCAATTACAACCAGTTTATATGAGGCATCGATATTTTTTAATGCTTTTATCAGACTGAGCAGGTTTTTCCTGGTTTCTATGGTTCCAACGTTTAAGATGTATTTTTCCGGGAGCTCGTATTGCCCTTTAACACGTTCTCTGGCCTCGGCTGTAGCTATTGACTTGAAACTGTCATCGCAACTTTGATAAACCACTTCAATTTTATCAGGTTCAGTTTTATAAAGGGCTATGATATCTTGTTTGGTCTGTTCACTAATGGCTATAATCCGGTCGGCATGTTCACAGGCGTATTTTGTCTTTAACCTATAGATGAAACGATCGATGAAACCATAGTTTTGAGGAAATTTCAGGAAAATAAGATCATGTACCGTTACAACTGAGCGAATACCGGTTTTATGGATGCCGATTGGAAGTTCGTGGCTTAAGCCATGATAAAGATCTATTTTGTCTTTTTGTAATTGGGCTTTAATGCCCAGGCTTCGCCATAATATGCCTTTTGTTTCAGGTAGTGTAAGCTCAATACCTTTTGTTTCGGTGAAGGCATTGATTTGGGGCTTATCTTTTACCTTGGGGGTATAAACGAAATATTGGTTTTGAGGGAAGTATTTTGCCAGGTGGGCAATCAGTGAGCGACTATAGTTACCTAAACCGGTAAGGTTATTTGCTGCCCTCTTTCCATCAAAACCAATATTCATTATATTATACTGCTACATTGTTTTCTCTCAATGCATCATTAAGGGAGGTCTTTTTATCTGTTGATTCTTTACGTTTTCCGATGATCAGTGCACAAGGTACGTGGTACTCACCGGCCGGGAATTTTTTAGCATAGCTACCTGGAATTACAACCGAGCGTGCAGGTACGATACCTTTATACTCAACAGGAGTTGGGCCTGTAACATCAATGATTTTTGTAGAGGCCGTCAATACAACGTTTGCACCTAAAACAGCTTCTTTTTCTACACGGACACCTTCAACAACGATTGCTCTTGAACCAAGGAAACAGTTGTCTTCGATAATTACCGGAGCTGCCTGGATTGGTTCTAAAACACCACCAATACCAACACCACCACTTAAATGCACATGTTTTCCAATTTGGGCGCATGAACCTACTGTGGCCCAGGTGTCTACCATTGTACCTTCATCAACATAAGCACCAATGTTTACATAAGATGGCATCATAATCACTCCTTTGGCCAAAAATGCGCCATAGCGTGCACTTGCACCAGGAACTACTCTTACACCTATTTCTTTGTAATTGGTTTTTAACTTCATTTTGTCATGGTAAACAAAAGGGCCAACTTCAATTTCCTTCATTTGTCTGATCGGGAAATAAAGTATAACAGCTTTTTTTATCCATTCATTGATACCCCAGGAATTAAGTACAGGTTCTGCAACACGTAATTCTCCTTTATCTAACTGCATAATTACAGTTTCAATTGCTTCGCAATGTTCACTATATTCTAATAAAGTTCTGTCTTCCCAAGCGGCTTCTACTAACTTTTTTAATTGTGCTATCATGATTGTTTGTTATTTTTTGACAAAATAAATCAATTTTATGTATTGAGCGATGTTTTCTGTGTATTTTCCTCAGGAAAAGTTTATAAAATTGTTATTATAACTATTTTTGATGCGTTATGAGCGAACAGGAGAAATTAAGAATTGACAAATATTTGTGGGCCATCAGGTTATTTAAAACCAGAAGTCTGGCTACGGAAGCCTGTAAAGCAGGTCGTGTTAAGTTTAAAGGTCAGAACCTTAAGCCTTCAGCTATTGTGAAGCCAGGAGATGTGTACCAGGTGTCTAAAGGCATAGAAAAAAAGCTTATCGAAGTGGTAGAACTCCTGTATAACAGGGTGGAGTCGAAAATCGCCGTTACCAAGTACAAAGACATTACACCGGAAGAAGAAACCCATGCTTATAAATCAGTATTTCATGCACCAACTTTAAAAAGGGACAGGGGGGCAGGCCGACCTACAAAAAAAGACCGGAGGGAAACAGATGATCTGATTGAGGGGATGTTTGAGGAGGACTAAGGCAAAAGTTTGTCGTGATCTATGAGGCGCAGCCTGTAAGCTTGCATAGCAGTTTTACCCAGTTTTTTTATCAATTGATAATTTGCAATTGCACCAACAGCCGCACCAACTACAGGAAGTAACTGGGCCAGCTTAGCCAGGTCTATATAATCGCGGTATTCCTGTTGAAAGGTGAGCCAGTCAAAATTTTCCGGGTTTTCAGGAAGTGTTTGTAGTTTGGCCTCCCAATCTTTAATGTGTTCAAATACTTTTGTAGTTCCCTGCTGACTGGAAAATGCCAGTTGAAATATATAGAGGATATACAATCTTTCGCGATAGTCTTTTACGTCATATCCGTAAAGTGAGGCGATTTCAAAAAGCATTTTCATTTTAATACCGATTAGGATGGGGAAGTCGGCCATGCTCATTAAAAAACCGCCTGCACCTGTTATGCCACCTTCGGCCGCTCCGGTTTTACAATAGCTGTCTATCTTTTGCAGTATCAGTGCTTCTCTATGGATGAGGCTAATTTCTTTATCCGGAATAGGCGTAGTGGTGTAGGTAGATCCATACAGAACGGTCTTTACCATTCCCTTCATGGCTGTAGTAATGGTTTGATGTACTTTATCGGGGATGTAGCTATTGATTTTTTTCTGGACGTTGTTCGTTACCTTATTTAGAAAAGAAGGTTTTTGCATCATTTCCCTTTTCCAAAACTCAAGTTCAATTCTTATTTTTTCTTCATACCTCATAGCCAAATAAAATTACAGTTATTCCATTAGATCTTTTTCTTTAATAATTGTTTCGCTTTTGAAAAGAAAACTATATATTTAGTTCATAGAATTTTATCCTTAACCTCTTGACTATGAAAACATTTAAACAAGTTGTCTTTAGCCTGTTTTTTGCACTTCCGGCCTTAGCGTATGCTCAAAATATCAAATTTGAAATTGCTAAACCAGAAGCAGGCAGCGTGATCAGGTTTACTTATGATCCGACAGAAACTAAATTGGCGGGTAAAGAAGATGTCAGGTGTTACGCCTATATTTTCCACCATGCAAAGCAAAAGATATCGCCCGTTAAACTAATAAAAGTAGGCGCCTTGTACACAGGAGAGATTCAAACGGCAGACAGCACCAGTCTTGTTGCGTTACAGTTATCCGCAGATGGTAAGATAGATGAAAATGCAAAAGGATATTATACCCTGGTCTTCAAAGATGGGAAGCAAACTCCCTATACTTATTTAAGTGAGGCAATTTTACTTGATGTATATGGGGTTAATTTAAGAATGAAGGCTAATCAAGCCAAAGCATCATTGTTATACAAACAGGCTTTCGACATGATGCCCGAATTAAAAAAGGGGCAGCATCAGTACCGGTATTTTGTGAGTTCCTACAATACTAATCCTGTTGAAGGCCGTAAATTGCTAATGAGCCAGATAAAGAAATTGTCTAAATTATCCGATGAAATAGCAATTTCGGAAGTATGGGGTTTGTATGCGGTACTAAAAGAAACCCGTAAAGTTGATTCAGTTAAGAAATTATTGCTGACTAAATTTCCAAAAGGAACTTATGCATGGTCACTTGATTATGAAGCTATCAGTTCAGAAAAAGACCCAGCTAAAATGGAGACTAAAGCAATGCAATTTAAAAAGAAATTCGGATATGGTGAGGAGCCTCTTGATAGAAAGAAAATGTCTCCGCTTTATGAACGCTTGGCCGCTGTTTATGGGGCCGCGGGAAATTATGAAAAGTTTGATCTTTATGCTGATCAAATCGTAAATAAGGTCAATCGCGCCGCACTTTATAATACAATAGCCTGGCCGCTTGCGGAGAAGAACAAAAATTCGATATATGCTGCCAGAATTTCAAAATCATCCCTGGAACTTTTGGATGCGGCTAAAGATGACGAATACCCATTCTACTTTGATAGCAAAGAAAGTTACCTGAAGAACTTACAACGTTACTACGCAATGTATGCAGATACCTATGCGCTTTTGTTGCATAACCTGGGGAAAGATAATGAAGCTGTAATTTACCAGGAAAAGGCAGGGGAATTTAGCGATGCGGAGGGCAATGAAAGGTATGTAATGTATCTGGATTTGTCTGGCAATAAAGAGAAAGCTTTTACTGAAGCTTCGCGTTTTCTTAAGGAAGGCAAAGGAACGGATGTGATGAGGGAAAGATTAAAGTCTTTATATAATGCGAAAGGCCTTAGTGTTCCATTCGAAGCCTATATAGCTGATTTGGAGAAGGCTGCTAAAGAAAAGGAACATGCGGAATTGTTAAAGCGTATGATTAATACCCCGGCTCCTACATTTTCATTACTTAACCTGAAAGGAGAGCGGGTAAGCCTGGCTGATTTGAAAGGTAAAATTGTAATTCTGGATTACTGGGCTACCTGGTGCGGACCATGTGTGGCTTCTTTTCCGGGAATGCAAAAAGCGGTAAATAAATATGCTGCTGATCCTAATGTAGTGTTTTTGTTTATCAATACCCGTCAGACTGAACCCAATAGAGAAGAATTAGTGAAGAAGTTCATTGCAGATAACAAGTATACATTTAATGTTCTTTATGATACGAAGAGCAAACAAGATCCTAATAAATTTGACCTGATCAATGCCTATGAGGTTTCAGGTATTCCAACTAAATTTATCATTGATGGGGACGGCAATATCAGGTTTAAAGTTGTAGGGTTCTCTGGTTCGTCGGATGGAGTGGTAAAGGAAATTGATACCATGATCGGATTGATTACATCAGCGGGTAAAAACACGAAATGATTTAATATTCTGTTTTCATGGCACTTTGGTCCCATAACTTAAAAGCATGCTGTGCTTTGTCTCTCATCATTTGTTTGATAGGTAGTTGGCGTTTATCCATCGGTTTATGGAGTTCGTCGTATATGAATTTATCACTGAAACCGATATCATCAGCATCCTGTTTTGTATTGGCATAATAGATAAAGTCAATTTTTGCCCAGTAAATTGCACTCAAACACATCGGACAAGGTTCACAGCTTGTATACACAATGCATCCACTCAGGTCAAATGTTTTTAGCTTTTTGCAAGCTATACGTATTGCAGATACTTCGGCATGTGCGGTTGGGTCATTTGTTGAGGTTACTTTATTGGCACTCTTCGCGACTATCTCTCCGTCTTTTACAATCACTGCGCCAAAAGGGGCTCCTACACTATCCAGCACATTTTGTTCTGAAAGCTTTATTGCGAGGGCCATAAATTTCTGGTGTTGATCCATCTTCTTCATATTTAAATACAGCACAAAAAAAATGCCCCGTTTAAGCGGGGCATTTCAAATATTATAATCAGCGATTATTTTTTGTAAGCTTCGTTTAAGCCGATGATTACTTCGCTGGTTACATCCAGGCTTTCATCAGCAAATAAAATTGTACCGTTTCCTTTTGAGTAACCCAATACCATTTTGTAGCCTTTCTTTTTCGCGTATTCTTTTAAATAATCAGCAACCTTATCATACAGTTTTTCATTTTCTGCTGCCTGCTCATTTTGAATGGCTGCACCTGCATTTTGTGTATAAGCTTGCAATTCCTGTTGTTTACGTGCCAATCTCTCTTCTGTTGCTGCTCTTTGATCAGCAGGAAGGGTACTTGCCTGTTGCTGATATTGGGCAACCTCACGTTTAAATGCCTGTTCTTTTGAAGCAAGATCAGTTTGTGCGGTTTTGGACTTGGCTTCTAATTTAGTTTTCAGATCTGTAAAGTAGTGGTATTTCGTTAACAATGAATCAGAGTTTACATAAACAATCTTTTCACTGTTGGATACTGCTGTCGTTGAATCTGCTTTTTTAGCTGTAGTACCTTTTTCATCCTTATTCTGGCATGATGCCACAACTGAAACTATGGCTACTGCTGTAGCGATACTACTTAATTTTAATGTTGTTTTCATTTAAATATAATTATCTTTTTTTGTCAAATGTGGCGTTCGTTATCTTTTATGTTAAGCTCTTTCGCGCTCATTTGAATACCGTACGGTTTATCTTTCACCGATAAATTTCAACAAATATAAAATTTCAAAACTACTATCCTAAGGATTCTGTTTTTTAGAATGTTTTTAGGCCATTATTTGGTCAAATAGTTATCCACATTTGCCTTAAATTGACCATAATTGGTTAAATTTGAATCTTATTGTTTTATAGAAAAAAATGAGCGAAGAAAAAGATCCAAAGTCAAATTATTCGGCAGATAATATACAGGTATTAGAAGGTTTAGAAGCGGTGCGTAAGCGCCCTTCGATGTATATAGGCGATACTGGAATTAAAGGATTGCATCACCTTGTGTATGAGGTAGTAGACAATTCAATCGATGAGGCATTGGCAGGTCATGCCGATACCATTTATGTAAATATTTTAAAAGACAACTCTATCCGGGTTGAGGATAACGGTCGTGGTATCCCTACAGGGATCAATACCAAAGAGCAGAAATCGGCATTAGAAATTGTAATGACGGTGCTGCACGCCGGTGGTAAGTTCGATAAGGATACTTACAAGGTTTCAGGAGGTTTGCACGGTGTGGGGGTAAGTTGCGTTAACGCGTTGTCTACCCACTTAAGGGCTGAAGTACACAGAGAAGGTCAGATTTGGGTTCAGGAATACAATATCGGTAAACCGCTATATGATGTTAAGCAGATTGGCGAGACTGATAAACGTGGTACAATTGTAACGTTTAGCCCGGATCCTACTATTTTCACCCAGACTACTGAGTATCGTTATGATACGCTGGCCTCGAGATTAAGAGAGCTTTCTTTCTTGAATAAAGGTATTAAACTTACACTTACCGATGAACGGGAAACACTTGAAAATGGCGAGTTCCTTTCAGAACTTTTCCATTCAGAGGGTGGATTGAAAGAATTTGTACAGTTCCTTGATGGAACCCGTCCTTCGTTGATCCCTGAACCTATTTATGTTGAAGGGATTAAAAATGGTATTCCTGTAGAGCTGGCTTTACAATATAATGATAGCTATTCTGAAAATGTTCACTCTTATGTGAACAATATCAATACCCACGAAGGTGGTACCCACATTGCCGGTTTCAGAAGAGGTTTAACCAGAACATTGAAAGCATACGCCGATAAATCAGGCTTGCTTAAAAATGTGAAGTTTGAGATTACAGGTGATGACTTCAGGGAAGGGTTAACTGCTGTAGTATCTGTTAAAGTTCAGGAGCCCCAGTTTGAAGGACAAACCAAGACTAAGCTGGGTAACTCTGAGGTGATGGGTGCGGTAGATATTGCCGTAGGTGAAGCGCTGGGTATTTATCTTGAGGAATACCCGAAAGAAGCCAGAATGATCGTTAACAAGGTTATTCTAGCGGCAACAGCTCGTGCAGCAGCACGTAAGGCCCGCGAAATGGTTCAGCGTAAGAGCGTTATGGGCGGTTCAGGTTTACCTGGTAAGCTTGCCGATTGTTCTGACAGTGATCCGGAAAAATGTGAGCTTTACCTGGTGGAGGGAGACTCCGCAGGTGGTACTGCGAAGCAAGGTCGTGATCGTAACTTCCAGGCTATCCTTCCGTTGAAAGGTAAAATCCTGAACGTGGAGAAAGCAATGGAGCATAAGATCTATGAAAATGATGAGATTAAGAATATGTTTACAGCTCTTGGTGTAAGTATAGGAACTCCTGAAGATGATAAAGCTTTAAATCTTACTAAACTCCGTTACCACAAGATTGTGATCATGACGGATGCTGATATTGACGGTTCACACATTACAACGCTTATTTTAACTTTCTTCTTCAGGTATATGAAGGCCCTTATTGAAGCAGGTTATGTTTATATCGCTGCGCCGCCTTTGTACCAGGTTAAGAAAGGTAAAGAGTTTGAATATTGCTGGAATGATGTGCAGCGCGATGCCGCGGTACAACGTTTAAAAGGTGCCGGTAAAGAAGAAAGTGTACATATCCAACGTTATAAAGGTTTGGGTGAGATGAATGCTGAGCAGCTTTGGGACACTACGTTAAATCCGGCAACAAGGACTTTGATGCAGGCAGGTATTGAGAATGCTGCGGAATGTGATCATACTTTTTCTATGTTAATGGGAGATGAGGTTGCACCACGTAGAGAGTTCATTGAAAGAAACGCTAAGTATGCGAAGATTGATGCTTAAAGGTAAAAATCACCATTCTCTTCGGAGCCTGGCATCTTCCGATGAAGAATCGGGAAGCGCCTGAGGTCTCCTCGGAGAAGGTAATTTTTATTTCAAAATAATAACAAAACAGGGCCGCTAACTAGCGGCCCTGTTTTGTTATAGGGAAATTCCTTAGGCGGGTGTTACATTGCTTGTATTCTTTTGCAAGCCTTCCTTTGTAGGTGTTCTTTATGCTGGCATTTGTTTGCAGGGGTATTTAATTACAGGGAAAATTAATGATTGAGGGATAATTGTTTAATATTTATTTGATTAGAATGGGTTAAACAAATAGGGGGGCATAAGAATTTTATTTATTCTTTTGGATGAAGTAATTTTTTATATTAGTACTTCTTTAATTTCTCTTTATGATTAAACGCTTCGTCGCATTTTTTGCGTTTTTTTTAATGTTCAATAGTGCAATGGCAACCCTTGCTGATTCATCTGCAACAATTGTATCATCAAAAAATCAATATAAGTTCGTGTTTAATGTAAAGACGGGACAGGTGGAGATTAAACAGGTTTTATCTACCAGTTATGTGAGTAAAAGTTATCAGGTTAATCTTCAGGTTGCAGAAACTTATCATAATAAATTAAGTATTGATGAGGTAACCTGTAAGGTTGATGGCCGTATGCCTAGAGATTTTAAACCATTGGATGAATATTATTCTATTGATAATATCTTTTACTCGGATGCCCGCGTTTGTTACTTTAATCTTTTACTGCCTAAAATAGGTAGCACTGCAGAGGTTACTTTTAAGCAGACGGTAACAGACCCGCATTACTTTACCTCGGCTTACTTTTTCGATGAATATCCTGTTCTTGCTAAGGAAATCGTTTTTATGGTTCCCCGATGGATGAAGGTAGAATTAAAAGAGATGAACTTCGGAACATTTGATATCAGCAAAACAAGTGTATATGATGCCCAGACAGATTGTGATGTATTAACTTATACTGCAAAAAACCTACCTGCTGCCAAATCAGAAAAGAATGCCCCTGGGCCAACTTACATCTACCCACATATCATGGTGATGTGTAAATCGGCAGCTGTGGGAGATCAGAATTTCACTTATTTTAATACATTAAATGATCAATATGCCTTTTACAATGCATTGGTAAAAAGTACGAAGTATGACCCGGCTGTTATCAGTGTTAAGGCAAAGGAATTAACGGCGGACTTGAAAAATGATATCGATAAGATTAAAGCTATATTTTATTTTGTTCAGGACAATATCAGGTACATCGCATTTGAAGATGGTATTGCAGGACTGAAGCCTGAAAATGCAGACGAGGTACTTCGCAGAAAATATGGTGACTGTAAGGGAATGGCTAATTTAACCAAGGCCTTATTGCTTACACTGGGTTTTGATGCACGTCTTTGCTGGCTGGGTACCAATCATATTGCTTATGATTATAGTACACCCTCGCTTGCAGTGGATAACCACATGATCTGTGCAGTGAATTACGGAGGTAAAACGATCTATCTGGATGCTACAGAGACCTATATTGGTTTACAAGAATATGCCGAAAGGATACAGGGAAGGCAAGTGATGATAGAAGATGGAGAAAAATATCAGCTGGGCCGGATCCCTATCGCTACGCCTACACAGAATATGGATAAGGAGACGCTAAAGTTAAGTGTGAGCGGCAACAGTTTAAGTGGGGTGGTGGCCCATTTATGGAAAGGGGAGGATAAGCAATACATGTTAAATGGTATCAACGGTGTAAAAAAGGAAAATGCTGATGTTTCATTGATTAATTATTTGTCCGACCGTAATAGCAATTATAGCATTAAAGATATTAAAGTGTCGGGAACTGCCGATGCTGACCGCGACTTTAGTGTTAACTACCAGCTGGATTATAAAAATGCGATATCATCATTTAGTGACGCGTACTATATTGACCTGGATCTTAAAAAGGAATACATCAATTCTGCCATTAAAATGGATGAACGGAAAAATGCCTACTGGTTTCCCTATAAAACTAATTTGGTGAAGGAGGTCGAGTTAACAATCCCCTCCGGATACAGCGTTTCAAGCATTCCTAAGAACCTGGATATTAGCAACAGTAATTACGAATTTATGATCCATTTCGATGTGCAACCAGATAAATTGATCTATAGGAAAAAGCTAACGATCAAAAATACCATTCTTGAACCAGAAAAGTTTGAGCAGTGGAATAAGGATGTTGAATCATTATCTAATACTTATAACCAATCTATTGTCTTAAAACCAATAACTAAATGAAATTAAGTGTACTCGTGTTTGTCTGTTTATTAATTACGGCAAGACTATCCGGACAGGATAAATTGCCTTATGCCGAAAAGGCGGCGCAGCTTCAAAAAGAAATATGGGGAGATCCGGCACCTGAATTTAAAGCAACTGCTGTTCCTGAAAAATTTGAAAAGGAAAGTGCCGTTATTCTTGCGCGTTCATATAGCTCACAGCGTACTTCAAATAGTAAACTGAAGTTTATGATCATCACTGCAGGGGTAACCACTAAAACCGTTAAAGTAAATACTTTTCACGAACGGGTTAAAATAAATGATAAAAGTGCCCTGGAAGATTTCTCAACTATTGCTTATCAGAAAAAGTTGGATAAAACTGTCAATATGTTTATTGTCAAATTTGCCAATACACAAAATACATACATAGGGGCTAAAATTATTAAACCCGATGGAAAGGAAGTGGTCATCAATACCAGTGAAGAAGTGTTGACTAAGGATCAGAATAAAGATCAACAAGGGAAATTAGCCATTTCTGGATTGCAGATAGGTGATATTTTAGATTATTATATTAGCAGTGTTGATGTCTCCGAGCAGGCGGATGGAGACAATTATAAGGCAAATGAGAACGTTTTTCTATTGGTTGATGAATATCCTGTGTTATATTATAATATCGATTTTCAGTTTAATAAAAATGTAAATGTTAAATATATCTATGCTAACGGAGCGCCTCATTTTACTGAAAGTCGTAATTCGGCCGGCGATTTATTGTTAAACGTAAAACTACGTGACCTCCCAAAATATAAAAGCCAGTTATGGACATCTCCATTGAGACAGTATCCTTATATCGAAATCGGAAGCTCTTTTACACTTGATGCCAGAAAACAAGGTGATAGGTTGATCAGTAAGCAATCGAGTATGTTTGAGGGTAATAACATGCTTTTCCAGTCGGCCTTTGTAGAATACGATAATTTTGATGAGATCGGAAAAAAAACCAAAGACTTTTTTGGAGGTAGCAGTGAGATGAAGGCGGCACCTTTGGATAGTTTGATGAAGGTGTTGTACAACCAATGGAAATTCAGCACATTCGGCACTTATTCGGAAGATCAATTGTCTGAAATAGATGAAATGAATTATAGAAAGGCGAACAACAAATGGGCCGCGGTTACTTTAAGTATGATCCTTACGGATATGAAGGTGGATCATGAAGTCTTGCTTGTTGGTTCGCGCAATAGTAATTTCCTGGAAAATTCATATAATATGAGTGATTTTAACGCTATGATCCGTGTTAACGGACCAAAGCCTGTTTATATGGCCTTTGATGACATCGTCACCCATTTTAATGAGGTCCCTGCTGCTTTTGAAGGAGAGAAAGCAGTGGCCCTGCGTCCAAAGCGTAAGAATAAGATGAAGTATGAGTTTACCACTTCGGAAGCAACAATTCCAGTCTCTGAAAGTGGGAGAAACCAGATTCATGAAGAATTAAAAATAAGTCTTTTGCCTGCGAATATGCAGAAATTAAAAATTGAAAGGCTTGTTAAGCAAACCGGAATAATGCGTCATGATGACCAGAAAGCTTTAGTTTCTGTTCAGGACATCGATAACGGATATATGGCATTGGCAAAGGGTGAGACGTTGGCCAAACGGCTTTCGCGTGTTAAGCAGACCAAGAAAATGTCTAACGACTATGATTATATTTTTAATAAACAACGTGGAGAATTAAACAAACGTTTTAGTGCAGAAATTAAATCAAAGTTTGATCAGGAGCCTGAGCAGTTAGCCGATTTTAAAATTGTTAATCATGGCTTGTTGAACAGGGACCAGTCATTTGAATACAGTTCAACATTTGTATTAAACAACCTGGTGAAAAAGGCCGGTAATAATTACATCATAGACGCAGGAAAACTTACTGGTGGCTTTTTAAAGCTGGAGGATAAAGATAAGACCAGGGACGTTGATATTTACATGCCTGCTGCCCGAAGCTTTAAATACACTGTATCTATAGCTATTCCGGCCGGTTTCAGTGTAAAGGGGCTTGAGGAATTGAACCAAAGTAAAACCAATCAGACAGGATCATTTACTACGGAAGCGAAAGTTGCTGGAAATATGGTTACAATTAACGTCCACAGGATATATAACAACAATTTTGAAAAGGTTGGGAATTGGGATATGTTAAAGGAAATTATGGATTCGGCTGCCGATTTTAACGATCGTAAAATACTGCTGGAAAAGAATATTTAATACCTATCGATATAAGTAAAGTTTCATTTTCCTGTAGTTAATTACAGCATTATATTTAAGCAGAAGGTCGCCACCTATGATCGCAGAGACCGGGGGGTGACCTAAACCTTGATAGGCCTGGTTTACTGCTTCAAGATCCAGGGCAACGCCTTCATAGTCCTTTAAAATAAGTGAACCTATTTTTATCTTTGGAATGGTGGCCTGCAGCGTACTTGAAGTGGTAAAAAGTGTGGTTGCATGCGTTTCTTCAGTGTTGTCCAGGTCTTTAACATGTGTTTCGATAAATGATCTATCAAAAACAGATCTGGAAGCTCCGGTATCAACCACGGCCAATAACTTTTGTCCAAAAACAACAATTTCCACCAAAAGGTGGAAACCGTCGTCTTGTAAGTTTATTAATGTCAGTGGAACAGAAATTGTTCTCATTTATGATATCTAATCCTTTTCTTAAACCAGCTTCATATCTGTTAATACCGCATTCATGCTGCGTACAGCATCGGCACTTTTGCTAAAGGCAGCTTGTTCTTCGTCACTCAGTTTAAAATCAAGAATCTTTTCAACACCATTTTTACCGATGATAACCGGCACAACCAGTGAAATATCTTTTTGTCCATATTCGCCATCCAGGTAAACGCCGGATGAGATGAGTTTCTTTTCGTCCCGTACAATGCTTTCTACCATAGCGGCAGTACCTGCTCCTGGTGCATACCAGGCTGAAGTGCCTATTAATCCTGTTAGTGTTGCCCCACCTACCATTGTTGCTTTTACAACTTTATCCTGTTGCTCTTTGCTTAACAATTGAGTAACAGGAATACTGTTCCATGTAGCGTGGTTGATCAATGGGATCATGGTCGTATCACCATGGCCACCAATAACCACTGCATTAAGGTCTGCAGGAGAGCAGCCCAGTTCCAGACTTAAGTAAAATTTAAACCTTGAGGAATCTAATGCGCCACCCATACCAAGAATACGGTTTTTAGGTAGTCCAGATGTTTTTAGGGTTAGGTAGTTCATTGTGTCCATTGGATTAGAAACCACAATGATAATCGTGTTTGGCGAGTATTTTAAAATATTCTCAGTTACACCTTTTACTATATTAGCGTTGGTTCCGATCAGTTCTTCACGCGTCATACCCGGTTTGCGGGGCAATCCTGAAGTAATGACAACAACTTCAGAGTCTGCGGTACTGGCATAATCGTTGGTAACACCTTTAATTTTAGTATCGAAGCCCAATAATGCGGCTGTTTGCATCATGTCAATAGACTTGCCTTCGGCAAAGCCTTCTTTGATGTCCAGTAAAATAAGTTCTTCAGCTAATTCTTTTCTGGCAATATTATCTGCGCAAGTGGCACCTACGGCGCCGGCGCCTACAACTGTTATCTTCATAAATATTTTTTTTATGTATGTTACCTTCTGTCGAAGTTATAAAATTACGTGAGTTTAAAAAATGCTTTTGAAAACTTTCTTCTTCGTTGTGGGTTTTATGATAAAGAATTTACATTTGCCAAATAGTATATAATCGGAGAGCTTATGGAAAACCAACCAGTAAAACGTGTAGATATTATGGCATATGCTGGAAAGTGGTATTCATTGTACTCCATTCCGACATTTATGGATAAACATTGGCGACAAAAAATCGAGACCTATGTGATCCATCCCGATGGTTATTATGCTGTATTTACTACCTATAACATTATGGGAGAAGAAAAACGTAAGTACATCAGGTCTAAACTTTTTGTAGTAAGGGGGACTGGTAACGGCGTTTTTAAAGCACAATTGGTCTGGCCGTTTAAGGTAGATTATTGGGTGATCGAACTGGCCGAAGATTATTCGTATGTAGTGGTCGGGCATCCCAAACACGAAAGACTTTTTATCATGTCGCGTAAACCGGAACTGGCAAAAGAACTGCTTCAGGAGATTATTGAACGTTGTAATAAAAAAGGTTATAACACCAGTAAACTTGTGTTTCAGGAACATAAGGCCGTAAGGCACGAGCCAGAAAAGGAGCATGTTTAAAATTACAATTCCTTTAGTCAAAGGCAGCTAAAATTCCGTATTTTTGGGCAATCATTTTCATTTCAGAAAGGGAGAATAATTACCAGCTATGTATTTAATATTTGATACCGAAACCACAGGTTTACCACGCAATTGGAATGCACCAATTACCGACACAGACAATTGGCCAAGGTGTATTCAGATAGCATGGCAATTACACGATGAATTAGGTAACTTAATGGAGCACCAGGACTACCTGGTTACCCCCGATGGTTTTAATATCCCGTATGATGCGGAACGTATTCACGGAATCTCTACTGAGCTTGCCGCAGAACAGGGTATACCCTTAAGCGAAGTATTAGAGAAATTTAATGTTGCGTTATCCAAAGCTAAATTTGTTGTAGGACAGAATATAGGTTTTGACGTAAACATCATGGGTTGTGAGTTTCACCGTTTGGGTGTCGACAGTCCTATGGCACAAATGCCTGTACTGGATACCTGTACTGAGACTACAGCCGAGCTGCTTAAACTTCCTGGGGGGCGTGGGGGTAAATTTAAGCTTCCAACTTTAACGGAGCTTCATCAATATCTTTTTGGTGAACCTTTCTCTGAAGCCCACAATGCTACTGCCGATGTGGAAGCCACTACACGTTGTTTTTTACAACTGATTAGATTAGAGGTTTTCAGGCTGGAACAGTTACAAACTGATCAGGCCTATATACAACGGTTTAAGGAAAATACCCCACAGGTATTTGAGCGCGTAGGCTTAAATCACGTTAACCTTAAGTCTGCTTCTGATGAAATCAGAAAGCGCTTGCAACAGACTGAAGCGCCTAAGGTTTCAAAAAGCACACTCAATGAGAATAAGCGTGAACTTGCTGTTGCAAATTTTGCGCATTTACATAACCATACGCAGTTTTCTGTACTGCAGTCTACCATCAACATCCCTTCCCTAATTAAAGCGACTGCAGGCTTTAAAATGCCAGCTGTAGCTATGACCGATCATGCCAACATGATGGGGGCTTTTCACTTTGTGGCGCAGGTGCTCAATCATAATAAAGGAGTAGAAGCCAGAAATCAGGCGGCAATTGATGAAGGAAAGACACCTGAAGAAGTGGTCATTAAGCCTATTGTGGGCTGTGAATTCTTTGTCTGCGAAAACCATGAGGATAAAAGCAGAAAGGACAATGGTTACCAGGTTGTATTGTTGGCGAAAAATAAAGCCGGTTATCATAACCTGGCCAAAATGTCGTCCATCGCCTATACAAAGGGTTTTTATTATATCCCCAGGATAGATAAGGCGATAATAGAGCAGTATAAAGATGATATTATAGTGCTGTCTGGTAACTTATATGGCGAGATTTCCAGTAAGTTGTTGAACCTGGGTGAAAAACAAGCAGAGGAAGCCTTATTGTGGTGGAAATCACAATTTGGTGATGATTTTTACATCGAGGTAATGCGTCACAGTCAGGAAGATGAAGACATCGTAAATACGTCGCTGGTTACCCTCGCGAAGAAACATGATGTAAAACTGATCGCTACCAACAACACCTATTACATCAATAAGAAGGATGCAAATGCACATGACATTTTATTGTGTGTTAAAGATGGGGAGAAGCAGGCTACGCCAATAGGTAGGGGAAGAGGGTTTAGGTTCGGTTTACCGAACCAGGAGTACTATTTTAAGTCGCCTGATGAAATGAAAAACCTGTTTGCAGATTTGCCCGAGGCAATTTTGAATATTCAGGAGATCATCGATAAAATTGAGATTTATAAACTTGCCCGTGAGGTACTCTTACCGAAATTTGATATTTCTGATGAGTTCCTGGTAAAAGAAGATGAGGAAGATGGCGGTAAAAGAGGGGAGAATAAATATTTAAGGCATTTAACTTATGTTGGTGCCAAAAAACGATATGGGGAAATTACTCCTGATATAGCGGAGCGACTTGATTTTGAGTTGCAGACAATTGAGAAAACCGGATATCCCGGGTATTTCCTGATTGTACAGGATTTTATCGCCGAAGCCAGAAATCTGGATGTATCTGTAGGCCCCGGAAGGGGTTCTGCCGCAGGTTCTGCAGTAGCTTATTGCTTGGGGATTACCAATATTGACCCGATTAAGTACGATCTCCTTTTTGAGCGTTTCCTGAATCCAGATCGTGTATCCATGCCCGATATTGATATCGACTTTGATGATGAGGGCCGCGGCAGGGTTATGGACTACGTAATCAAAAAATATGGTGCCAACCAGGTAGCCCAGATCATCACTTATGGCACGATGGCGGCCAAATCGTCAGTAAAGGATACAGCAAGGGTATTGGACCTTCCGCTATTTGAGGCGGAGAAAATTGCGAAGCTGATTCCCAATATGAAGCTTGCTAAGATCTTTACACTGGATGAGAAGAGCTTAAAAGAGGCACTTCGGGCAGACGAATATGAAAAGATCCTTGAATTAAAGGTTTTGGCCGGTGCCAAGGACCTTGGTGCCAAAACGCTGGAACAGGCCCAGATTTTGGAGGGCTCTTTAAGGAATACCGGTATTCATGCCTGCGGGGTAATCATTACGCCTAGCGATATCACAAATTTCGTTCCCGTAGCTACTGCAAAGGACTCCGACCTGTATGTAACCCAGTTTGACAACTCGGTGGTAGAAAGTGCCGGCTTGCTGAAAATGGATTTTTTAGGGTTGAAAACTTTGACCCTGATCAAGGATACGGTTAAACTGGTTAAATCCAGACATAACATAGATCTCGATCCGGATAATATTCCGATCGATGATGCCAAGACTTACGAACTCTTCCAGAGAGGTGAAACCATCGGTATCTTCCAGTACGAGAGTACGGGGATGCAGAAATATATGAAGGAGCTAAAACCTACTGTATTTGCCGACTTAATCGCCATGAACGCTTTGTACCGTCCGGGACCGCTGGAGTATATCCCAAGTTTTGTACGCAGGAAGAATGGTGAAGAAGAGATCAAATACGATTTAGATGCCTGTGAAGAGTACCTGAAAGAAACTTACGGAATTACGGTATACCAGGAGCAGGTGATGCTTTTGTCGCAAAAGCTTGCCGGGTTTACCAAAGGTGAGGCCGATGTTTTGCGTAAGGCGATGGGTAAGAAGCAGAAGGAAGTGCTGGATAAGATGAAGCCCAAGTTTGTAAAACAGGCAGCGGAAAAAGGGCATGATGCGGCGACATTGGAGAAGATCTGGAAAGACTGGGAGGCATTTGCATCGTATGCCTTCAACAAATCACACTCTACGTGTTATGCCTGGATTGCTTATCAGACAGCTTATTTAAAAGCGCACTTCCCTGCGGAATATATGGCTGCGGTATTATCGAATAATATGAACGACATTAAGCAGGTTGCCTTCTTTATGGAAGAGTGTAAGCAAATGGGCGTTCAGGTCCTTGGTCCTGATGTAAATGAGTCGGGTACAAAATTCTCTGTAAACAACCAGGGTGAGGTACGTTTCGGTTTATCAGGGATCAAAGGCGTGGGAGAAAAGGCGGTAGAAAGTATCATTGAAGACCGCAGTGAAAAAGGAATGTATAAGGATCTTTATGATTTCGCCAGACGATCTAATACGCGAACGGTAAATAAGAAAGCTTACGAGAGTTTTGTATATAGTGGGGCTTTTGATTGTTTCGGTAATCATAGGGCACAGTATTTTTTTGTCGGGATTAATGACAAAATGAATGGCATTGAAAAAGTAATTAAATATGCCAATGATTTTCAAAATAATGAATCTTCTTCACAATCGTCCTTGTTTGGTGGTTCTGTTGCCGATCTGATTCTGGAACCTGCTTTGCCTGTTGCCCCTGAATGGAGTTTGATAGACCGGCTGAAATATGAAAAGGATGCAATTGGTATCTTTTTGTCAGGCCACCCGTTAGATAACTATAAACTGGAGCTTAAAGAATTCTGTCAGCACAAGGTGAGGCACCTGGCATTGGTTAATAAGATCAGGACGGGAGATACCAACGAAGAGGTGCTTGCCGAGTTTGAAACTATAAAGAATAGGGAGCTTGTGGTAGGTGGATTGGTAGTGGTAGCTGCCCAGCGTATGACAAAGACAGGTAAGCCTTTTGGTACCATGATGTTTGAAGATTACGACGACAGTAGTGAGCTGGCCTTGTTTGGTGATGACTTTATCAAATTTAAACAGTTTTTAACTGACGGATACTTCTTGCAGATCCGGGGCAGGGTTGGAGAGCGGTTTAGAAAAGAGGGCGATTGGGAGTTTAAGATTACCTCCATTAACCTGTTGTCGGAGCTAAGGGATAAATTGGCGAAGAGTGTGACTATTCAGGTACCAATAGAACGTGTCAATGATGATTTTATGAGTCAGATACTGACTATTCTGGAAAACAATAAGGCAACCACTGAGCAGCAAAATTGTCAACTGCTTTTTGATGTGTACGACAGAGAACAGAATGTAGTGGTTAAACTGCCTTCAAAATCGATGAAAATCAATCCTACGAACGATTTTTTAGAACAGCTTGACGCTTTAAACGTAAGTTCAAAGTTGAACTAATGTCATAATGGCATTAGCTCGATTGATGGCATTACAATTGATTATATATTTGTAGTCTGTAAAGCTTATACGATATGAGACCGTATCATGCCCAGGCAAACGATTAAGATAACTAATATAAAAAAATAGAATTATGGCTTTAGAAATCACAGACGCTAACTTCGAAGAACTAGTGTTAAAATCAGATAAACCCGTTTTAGTAGACTTTTGGGCAGAATGGTGTGGTCCATGTCGCATGGTAGGTCCTGTTGTAGATGAAATCTCAAAAGAATACGAAGGAAAAGCGATTGTAGGAAAAGTAAATGTTGACAACAATCCTCAAATTTCAACTCAGTTTGGTATCCGTAACATTCCTGCTTTATTGTACTTTAAGAATGGTGAAGTAGTGGACAAACAAGTTGGAGCTGTTCCAAAATCGGTACTTGCCCAGAAATTAGATAAACAGTTGTAATAACTTAATATCATATAATAAAAAGCGTTCATAACATTATGAACGCTTTTTTTATATTTACACTATGCAGTCGCCCATTGATGAACAAAGTTTACATTTTAGTGCAAATCTGGAATTACTTGCCCGGCAGGTAGTTGAAGGTTTTATTACCGGCCTGCATAAAAGCCCTTTTCATGGTTTCTCTGTTGAGTTTGCGGAGCATAGACTTTATAATGTTGGTGACAATGTTAGGAACATAGACTGGAAGTTGTACGCACGTACGGATAAGTTGTTTAGCAAGCGCTATGAAGAAGAAACCAATTTACGCTGTCAGTTCATTATTGATGTCTCCTCGTCTATGTATTTCCCTTTAAAGGAATACAACAAGCTTAATTTCTCTGTGCAGGCTGTTGCCTCCTTAATTTATCTGCTAAAAAGGCAGCGTGACGCATTTGGGCTTAGCCTTTTTACCAATCACCTGCTGTTGAATACACCCGCCAAATCTACTACTACACATCAGAAATTCCTATTTGCGAAGCTGGAAGAAATTCTTAAAACAGAACAGCTGAATGTCAGGACTAATCTGGAACAAGCCTTACATCAGATTGCGGATTTAATCCATAAAAGATCCCTGGTTGTTGTTTTTAGTGATATGCTGGGTACTGTTCAGGATGAACATCATATTGATGGTTTATTTGCCTCTCTTCAACATTTGAAATTCAATAAGCATGAAGTGGTTATCTTTAATGTGACCGATAAAGCCAAGGAAGTTGATTTCAACTTTGATAACCGCCCATACCAGTTTATAGATATGGAAACCGGGGCTGTGCTGAAAACACATACTTCAAAAGTTAAGGACGCATATCTTGCCAAAATGCAGGAATACAGACAGCTTATTCAGTTAAAATGTGTACATTACAAGATCGATATGATTGATGCTGATATCGCACAAGGCTTTTATCCTATACTTCAGGCTTACCTCATCAAAAGACAAAAAATGAGTTAGGCTATTGCCTTAACATTCTTTAGTATAATTCCGCATGCCCATTCAATTTCTGCTTCTGTAATGATGAGTGGTGGTGCGATGCGCATTGCATTGCTGCAGTGCAGAAACCAATCGCTAATCACGCCATCAGCAATACATGCATCTATGATCTTCTTATTGATTTCAAAATTCTCGAAGGTAATTGCCATCATCAGACCTATACCACGAACTTCTTTAATGGCCGGGTGTTGAAGTAACTTTTTAAAGAGTAATCCTTTTTCTGTTACGCCCTCAACTATATTTTCGCTTAGTATTGTTTGCAGCGTAGCTAAACCTGCGGCACAGCTTACCGGATGTCCGCCAAAGGTAGTGATATGACCTAATATTGGATTTGTAGCCAGTGAGATCATGATCTCACGGGAACTAATGAAAGCGCCTATAGGCATTCCGCCCCCGATCCCTTTGGCCAGTAAAAGTATATCAGGAACGATGTTGAAATGTTCAAAGCCAAACATCTTTCCGGTACGGCCAAAACCACATTGTATTTCATCAAATACCAATAGGGCACCTGTTTCTGTACATTTTTTCCTAAGTGCTTCAAAATAGGCTTTATCAGCTATCCTGATGCCTGCTTCACCCTGTACGGTTTCTACAAATACAGCTGCGGTTTCTGTGGTAATCAGTTTCAGGTCGGGCAATTCACCATAATTGATGAATTTAATCCCTGGTAACAAAGGTCTGTATGCTTGTTTAAACTCCTCATTTCCCATTAAACTGAGGGCGCCTTGAGTACTACCGTGATAAGAATTGTGACAGGCGATGATCTCTGCCCGTTGCGTATATCTTTTGGCCAGTTTCATGGCACCTTCAACAGCCTCAGCTCCTGAATTTACAAAGTAGGTACAATTTAAGGTAGCTGGTAATATATCGGCTAGCGCTTTTGCAAAGTTTACCTGCGGACTTTGTACAAATTCTCCGTAAACCATGATATGCATATAGCTTGCCGCCTGCTCTTGTACAGCGGCTACAACTGCCGGGTGACAGTGGCCAACATTGCTTACGCCGATGCCGGCAATCAAATCCATATATTTTTTGCCCTGGCTATCGTATAAATACATGCCATTGGCTTTATTGAATTCTAAAAGAAGTGGTTCAAGGGTAGTCTGGGCGTTGTGTTGTAAAAATAATTGGCGTTGTGTAAGCATGGCCAAAAATACGAATTAATTCTTTTGGCCGCCGCCGTAGTTTCTATATTTAGATAATAATTCCCTTTTAAAAGCTTCCTGTGCCCTATAGAATTTTCCTACAATTTTAATAGGAAGGTTGGAACTCAACTTATAATAATATTTCTTATCGAGGTTTAGTTCACGCTGTTTATAACTAAAGTCGTTCACAATTAAAGCCTGGATTTCAGTGTCGGATAATTCTTCAATTTCTGTAATCTTTCTGAAGCTGATCATCTTTTGCATTCTTTCTTTACGCAAGGCGGTCTGTTCTCTCTGCCAGTCGTTATAAATAGGCCAGAATATCTTTGCTTCATCCGAAGAAAGATCAAGTTTCTGCGTTAAATATGCGATTTTATACGATTCAATCTCCACGCTGCGTTCGCCAGGCTTTTGTGCTATAGTCATAGCAGGCAGTAAGAAGAGCATAGCGATAATTAATTGTTTCATTTGATAATGTTTATAAATCCGATGCAATGTCACTCTGTGTGTAATTGTTAAGGATATAGTTTTCCAATGCTACATCTGTAGCTGCTGGTTTTGCTTGTTGTAAGTCGTTGGCTTCTATATGATCAATAATTACCTGCTCATCTATGTCATATAACATTTGTTCTGTAGGCATATCTGAATAAGCAAGTCTGGTGTGCTGTGCCTGTTGATCATAAAAGTATAAACCGGTAGCACTAACAATTACAAAGCATGCTGCAGACGCATATTTTAACATAGCTGAGTGCCATAAGCGCACAACTTTTGTAGGTCGCTTTACTTCAACTGTTTTAGACAGTATGTTGGCTTGCAACTTTTCAAAATAATCGGCTGAAACAGGGACATATTCCTTCACAGGAGCAATAGTTTTCAGTCGTTCTGTAAGTACTTCAGAATTGATCTGCTGATTAAGGTTGTCAAAATAGTTGGTGGGTGTAGTAAAGCCACTTTCAACCGCTTTCGCCTTTAGTTTATCCAGATAAATCGCATTCGTAATCTGAAGTGGTAAATGTTCAAAATATCCTTCGGGCACAGAAAAAGCATGCTGTACAGTTAAAGCCGCCAGTGTCGGGGCTTCCTCTTTCCAATCGTTATTTTCTAAATTATTATCCATTTCAAATATATTGATACATTATATGCCAAAAGGTTTAAAAGGTAATGTCTTCATTTAGCATAAAAGTTTCAACTTTCTTTACCGCTATATGAAAAGAGGCCTTTAATGCACCTACACTGGTACCTGTAATTTCAGATATTTCCTCGTACTTTAAGTCATCGAAGTACTTCATGTTAAAGATCAACCTTTGTTTTTCGGGAAGTGTAAGTAAAGCTTGTTGCAGTTTTAACTGAACTTTATCACCGTTGAAATGAGAGGAGGCGATCAATGTTTCTGCGAGTTCTGATGAAACCTCATCTAAAGGCGTATTGTTCCTTTGTTTCTTCTTGTTCAGGAAAGTGATCGACTCGTTGGTCGCAATGCGATAAACCCAGGTGTAAAGCTGTGAGTCACTGCGAAATTTATCCAGGTTTTTCCATACCTTGATGAAGGTGTCTTGTACCAGATCATCGGCATCATCATGGTCGATAACCAAGCGTCTGATGTGCCAGTAGATTTTCTGCTGGTATTTATTCAGAAGCAGGTTAAAGGCTTCATCACGAGTTTTTGTATTGGAGAATTTCTCTAAAATCTCTGAATCTTCAACCTGCTTCATTATTCTTTTGACTATAGCTGATTACTTGTTCGCTCTTTTGATCACTTTTTGAGCTGCTTCAACAATATTAATGCTGTCTAAGCCATACTTAGTCATCAATTGATCAGGTGTGCCGCTCTCACCGAAGCTATCGTTTACAGCAACAAATTCCTGAGGGGTTGGTAATTCTGTTGAAAGTAACCTTGCAACACTCTCGCCCAATCCACCATATTTATTATGCTCTTCGCAGGTAACCACGCAACCAGTTTTCTTTACTGATTTTAGTACAGCTTTCTCATCCAGCGGTTTAATCGTATGGATGTTGATAATTTCAGCATCGATACCCAGCTCAGCTAATTTCTCGCCAGCTTCAATTGCTTTCCAAACCATGTGGCCTGTAGCAATAATGGTTACATCGGTACCTTCATTTACCATCCATGCTTTTCCGATTTCAAATTTCTGATCAGGATCTGTGAAAACAGGGATTACCGGACGGCCAAAACGCAGGTATACCGGGCCATGGTGTTCAGCGATGGCAATAGTCGCAGCCTTGGTTTGGTTGTAATCGCAAGTGTTGATTACGGTCATACCTGGCAGCATTTTCATTAAACCTATATCTTCAAGTATCTGGTGGGTTGCACCATCTTCGCCCAGGGTTAAGCCGGCATGTGAAGCACAGATCTTTACGTTTTTATCAGAGTAAGCTACTGACTGGCGGATCTGGTCATAAACCCTACCTGTCGAAAAGTTAGCGAAAGTTCCTGTAAAAGGTACTTTGCCACCAATAGTTAAACCTGCTGCGATACCAATCATGTTGGCTTCAGCAATTCCGATCTGGAAAAAGCGTTCAGGGAATTCTTTAATAAAGGCATCCATTTTTAAAGAGCCTACCAGGTCAGCACAAAGTGCTACTACTTCAGGGTTCTTTTTTCCTGCTTCAAGCAATCCTGCTCCAAAACCAGAACGTGTATCTTTTTTTTCAGTATATGTATACTTCTTCATGCTTAATAATCTTTAAGGGTACTACTTAATTGAGCTAAGGCTGCGGCAAGTTGCTCGTCATTAGGAGCTACACCATGCCATTTGTGCGATCCCATCATGAAATCAACACCATAACCCATTTGGGTGCTCATTAAGTTTAAAACTGGTTTTCCTTTTCCTGTTAATGATTTGGCGTAGTGTAAAGCTTTAACAATCGCATCCATATCATTACCATCCGAATTGATCACATGCCACCCGAAGGCTTCAAATTTAGCCTGAAGGTTTTCCAACGACAATACTTTTTCAGTAGGGCCATCAATTTGCTGTCCGTTATAATCAACAGAAGCGATCAGGTTGTCCACCTTATTGTGAGGTGCATACATGATGGCTTCCCAGTTCTGTCCTTCCTGCAACTCACCATCACCAAGTAAAACATATACTGTAGAGTGATCTTTATTTAATTTTTTAGCTTGTGCTGCACCAATGGCAACAGACATGCCTTGTCCTAATGAACCTGAGGCAATCCTGATACCAGGAAGACCTTCATGAGTAGTAGGGTGACCTTGTAACCTTGAGTTTAGCTTTCTGAAAGTAGCCAGTTCGCTTACGTCAAAATAACCTGATCTGGCCAGAACACTGTAGAAAACCGGCGAAATGTGTCCGTTCGACAGAAAAAATAGATCTTCACCTTTTCCGTCCATTTTAAAATCAGTAGAGTGGTTCATGATTTCAAAATACAATGCAGTCATAAAATCTGCACAGCCTAATGATCCTCCGGGGTGACCCGATTGGCAGGCATGTACCATTCTAACAATATCCCTTCTTACCTGAGCAGCGATATCCTCTAATTCATTTATTTTATGTTTCATTAATTGGGGTTGTTGATTAATAGGACAAATGTAATTAAAAATACATTGAGGGTAACATATATGGCAAAGTAGAATTGATTTGTAACATTTTAAACAAACGTTTGCGTGAAAAAAGTTAATTAAGCATGTAATTCAATGAAAATTTATATTTTTAGAGCTTGAAGTTTTTAAAATAGTTAAAGAAGTGAGTGCATACAATATTAAAACCTTAAACTAAATCATGACAAACCAAACAAAATCGTCAGTAATCTCTCCAATTGTAACGATTGGAGCCTTGTTCTTTATTTTTGGCTTTGTAACCTGGGCCAATAGTACCTTAATCCCATTCTTAAAACTTGCTTGTGGTCTTAAAACAGACTTCGAGGCGTTTTTGGTTACCTTTGCATCTTACATTGCTTATTTTTTCCTGGCTTTACCGTCCTCATGGATACTTAAAAAACTTGGGTTTAAGAATGGTCTGGTTATCGGATTAATTGTTTTGGGCGTTGGTTCCCTTGTTTTCATTCCTGCGGCAAGTTCAAGAAGTTTCGGATTGTTTTTAACAGGTATTTTTATTCAGGGTGCAGCATTGTCATTGTTACAAACTGCCTCCAATCCTTACATTAGTATTATAGGTCCAATAGAAAGTGCTGCAAAACGCATTAGTATTATGGGCTTGTGTAATAAATTTGCAGGTATCATTGTTCCAATCATCATGGGTACATTGTTCCTGAAAAATGCTTCAGGTATAGAAGCTAAAATTAATGACGCGGCTACAACGGTTGCAGAGAAAGAAGCGCTACTTGCCGAAGTTTTAGGCCGTGTATATACACCTTATATTGTTCTTGCTATTGTATTCGTTGCTTTTGCAATGTTCATTAAGTATTCGCACCTGCCAGAAGTAGATGTAGATAAAGAAGAAGTAATTGAAGGTGAAGAGGTAAAAACTGCTAAAACGTCTATATTCCAGTTCCCACACTTATTCCTTGGCGCATTCTGTATTTTCGTTTATGTTGCTGCTGAAGTAATGGCTGGAGATATTATTGGTGTTTATGGTAAAGAATTGGGTATTAGTCCTGATATCAGTAAATATTTTACCACTTTAACATTAACCAGTATGTTGGTTGGTTATTTCATAGGTATCGCTACTATCCCTAAATATATTACACAACAGGCCGCACTTAAAATTTGTGCGATTACCGGTGTAATATTTGTTTGTGCTGCTTACTTTACTGATGGTTATACCTCTGTAATATTTGTAGGTTTATTAGGATTGGCGAACTCTTTAATGTGGCCTGCTATCTTCCCGCTGGGTATTAAAGGTTTGGGTAAATTTACGAAAACAGGCTCTGCTATTATGATTATGGGTATTGCGGGTGGTGCCATCTGGCCATTGATTTATGGTTACCTTAAGGATTATGCAGGTATGCATTTTCAACTTGCATTTTTTGTGAGTGTATTGCCTTGTTATTTATACATCTGGTTTTTTGCTGTATCCGGACATAAAGTTGGGAAGAAAGCATAATTAGATATTTCAATCATTAAAACGAAAAGGAACAGCAATTTTGCTGTTCCTTTTCGTTTTTAAGCAGATTTTGTTTGGTACTTGAACAAAATGAACAAGGTTAATCGACAGTGTATTACCTACTTTTATCAGTATTGTTAAAAACAGGGAGTTTAATACTTTTAAGGCAGATTACTTATGTTCATTTCCGGTTTACTTCAGGGGCTGAATGATATAGCTATATCAAAGAGACTATATTTTGTAATGGGAACCATCATTTTATGGATGGCACTTGGTCTGTGCGTATTTTTATTCTCTTCTAACCTCATTAGGGTACTTGTAGTTATACTTTCTTTATTAGTTGGAACAACTTGTCTGGTGCTGATCTTTTCTGTCGTAAAAAGCATTAAAAGCGGTATAGGTGATATTGTAACCGGTTCAGGGGCAATTAAAAAAGGTAATTTAAAGCAGCGGGCCGATACCTGTGCTAAGCATGAACTCGCTATTTTGGCCTGGACTTTTAATGATCTGGCCCAGCTTCTTGAACAGAATATAAATGAGGTTGAATCGCTTCGTGCCAACCTTACACAAGAGCAACAAAGGGCTGAACAATATGAACGGGCGAAACAGTATTTCCTGGTCAATATGAGCCATGAGATCCGAACGCCTATGAATGCTATTCTTGGTTTTGCCCGTTATCTTCAAGACTCCTTAAAAGATCCGGAAGAACTTGAGTCTGTTAAGATGATCATCAAATCCGGAGAGCACTTGTTAGCTACCTTAAATGATATCCTTGATTTTGTTAATATTGAAACAGGCGAGGTTGGTTTCGTATGCCTACCTTTTAACCTTAATGATACCGTTCAGTCGATTTTTGTACTTAAGGAAGCCTCAGCCAAAGTTAAACAGATTGAATTAACTTATAGCCTTGATCAGGCCATACCAGAAGCAATTTATGGTGATTCAGTGAGACTCGCCCAAATTCTCTTAAGCCTTACCTCAAATGCGATTAAGTTCACTGAAAAAGGCGGGGTCTTTATTTCTGCAAAGGTTGTTTCAGATCATGACGATCATGTTATTATTGAATTTAGTGTTCGGGATAGTGGCATCGGGATTGATTTTGAAATGCAGGAGAAGATTTTTAATCCTTTTGAACAGGGAGCGAACCACATGAAACGTAAGTTTGGCGGCACTGGTATCGGACTGAGTATCGTAAAGCACTTAATCGCACTTCAGGACGGTGTTATACAATTAAAAAGCAGGCCCGGTGAAGGTTCTGAATTCTATTTCAGGTTACCTTTTCTAAAAAATCATGCAGGTAAAGATTTAGAACAATCAAATAAAATTGAATCAAATTTGGTTCCTGAACCTGAGATCGGGAGGGGGATCAGTGTTTTGATTGTTGAAGATAATGTGATAAACCAGTTACTGGTCATTAAATTATTGCAAAGGCGGGGCTACCAGACCACTGTGGCCGCAAATGGAAAGATCGCGCTTGATAAATATGAGCTCGCAGATTTTGATATTATTCTGATGGACCTGCAGATGCCGGAAATGGATGGCTACGAAACTACAATTTACATCCGTAACCTGGGTTCCTATAAAAAGGATATTCCTATTGTCGCGATGACAGCCCATACCATCAAAGGAGAAAGGGAAAAGTGCCTGAATATTGGCATGAACGATTACATCTCAAAGCCTTTTCATGCCGATGAATTATATGACAAGATCAGGAAGTTGGTGAATGTTCCTGTGTTTAGATGAACTGAAATTTAGCCATCTTTACCCTTATTATTCATTACGTAAAACCTAACATCTCCGAAATCATGAAATATCAGGCAAGATACCAGGATGTAGATCCCGAAACTTACATTCATCTTAGGGTAACCGGCGGCTTAAGCCCTAAAACACTTGAAGCAGCAAAAATAGGGTTGAGTAACTCAATTTGCAGCGTCGTTATCCTGGATACAGAAAACAATAACGAGCCTATAGGAATGGGAAGAATTATTGGAGATGGGGCTTGTCATTGCCAGGTGGTCGACATTTGTGTCCTGCCAGCGCATCAGAAGCAAGGTCTTGGTAAACTGATTATGCAAAAACTAAAGGACTTTATAGATGAGTCTTTGCCAGCTTCCTGTTACATTAGTCTTATTGCTGATGGAGAAGCGCATAAGCTGTACGGATCATATGATTTTAAGGAAGTTTGGCCTGCTTCAAGAGGCATGGCTTTCCTAAAAAAGTAGATATCAGGTCAAAGTTATGTGAAACAAGATATGCCTTCTGGAGAAGGCACATCTTGAATATTATTTGTCCAGTAACTCCAGCACCTGTGCTGTAGAATTCTTGGTGTCTACTTTTTTGATGATATGTGCGATATTCCCATTTTCATCAATGATAAAGGTCGTTCTGTTTGTGCCCATATACTTTTTACCATACATGTTTTTTTCGCCCCAAACACCATAATCCTGTACAATTTTCTGATCTGTATCAGCAAGCAAGGTAAATGGCAGACTATGTTTGGTCACAAATTTCTGATGTGATTTCTCATCATCCACACTTACACCCAGCACAACAATTCCTTTAGCTGTTAAACCCTGGTAGTTGTCCCTGAAATCACAAGCTTCTGCAGTACATCCGGGGGTGTCATCTTTTGGGTAAAAATAAAGCACTACCGTTTTCCCTTTAAACTGATCAAGTGATATGGTATTGCCGTTCTGGTCTTTTGCAGAGATAGCCGGTGCTTGCTGGCCTTCTTTTAATTCGCTCATAATGCTATTTATAAAAAGTAATTGAATAGTTTTTGTTATTGTCTTTCATGTCAGTAACAATAATTTCCAGTGTATGTTTTCCCGGAGTGGTACGTTCATCAAAGGTATGCCATAGTGATGCCGATTTGGTATCAAACTCCATTAATATCCATTTGCCGTCGATATAGCCGTTAAAGCTTTTAATGCCCGACAAGTTATCCCTGATTTTAAAAGACATTTTGCTAATGCCTGCCATGTTTTTACCATCGGCGATATTAACTGGTGTAACGGTAGGGGGAACGGTGTCAATGGCGATGAAATAGCTGCCGAAATTGCGAGGTTTGGCTTTTACATATCCATTCTCAAAATAGCCGCCCTGCGATGATCTGCCAGTATTTACAATCAATGCTTTTTCTTTGTATTTGCTTAATGAGCTGTCTGCCTTTATCCAAAGTTCAAAGCCCGTATGAAGCGGCGTTAAGCTGTTGTGGATTTGATGTATGGCTGAATATGCGTTTGTCGCAGGTTTCGGTAGTTTCTTATAAATGAAGTTCAAGTCATTATACAAGCTTCCCTTAGGGATAATCACCTTTACCTCATCATTGTTAAATTCATTTGGTACAGCGTATGCGAAGTTTAAACCAGTACTTGTGGGGTTTGGCGTGTCAATGGTAGCCTTGTCATTCGCCTGCACATTAAAGGCCAGTGTACTTTTGTTACCCTTGCCATCGGTAATGATATATTTTAACTGATGAAGCTTTCCATCTGTAAATTCTATCCGGCCATTGTTAACCAGGTTGTAGTAAATTTTTAAAGGATTACCTGGGTCTACAAAACTCTTTTGAATACTTCTTTTCGTATTCATATAGGTAGGGTAGTCGATGTGCGAATTAATCGCTTTACTGTTTTCAAAAGAAAACTTTTCCAATGCAGAGGTGAAAACAGACTTGCCGTCAAGTTCAAGCTCAATGGAATAAACGCCATTTGTTCCCGATGCGCCATTGTGCCTGTCAGTGGCCATAACGCCAAAGCCTACTTCGCCGGAGAGGTTGATGGTAGTTACTTTATTCAGTTTATAGCTTCCTGCAGCACCTAGAACCTGAAAATATTGCTTTGGAACAAACTCGTTAAAGGGTTTTTTATTTAAACGGTAAACATACATGGACTGAATAACCGGAGGAATATTGTCTGGTATTTCCAGGCCAAACAATTGTGGGTTAATGGTTGCTTCAGTCTTAGTATCCCTGATCTCGAAATGCAGGTGTGGCCCGCCAGAACTACCGGTATTCCCGGTGTAAGCAATAACGTCACCCTTGCGAACGGGAATAAACTGTGCATTTGGGAATTCGTCGATCTCGTAAGACTTTTTCTGATATTGAAATGCTTTTACCTCTGTTGCTATTTTTGGTCCAAACCTTTGCAGATGTCCGTAAACAGAAGTATAGCCATTTGGGTGATTGATGTATAAAGCTAATCCAAAACCACTGTTCTGAACACGCAGTCTTGAAATGTAACCATCAGCAATGGCATATACAGGATATCCCTCTCGCTGATTTGTGCGGTAATCCATTCCCGAATGAAAGTGATTGGCACGGAGTTCGCCGAATGAACCGGCCAGGGCAGGAGGTACGATGTCCAGTGGCGATCTGAAATCTACCAATGGATATTTGTTGGTGCTAAATATTTGCTGACTATATATCGGTAATGAAAATAAGATGGCAATGGCCAGGAGAATGTGCTTCTTTATCATTAATGCTATTTTATATCGAAATTAAGTAGTTGTTGTCCCTGTAGCCAGGCCTCCAGTTTATCACCCTGTTTAACCTGTCCTACGCCTTCCGGTGTGCCGGTAAATATCAGGTCTCCTTTTTTTAAGGTAATGTATTGCGAAACAAAAGAGATGATCCTCTCAAATGAGAATAGGATATGTTTTGTATTGCCATTTTGCCTGGTCTCATTGTTTATTTTCAACTCGAAGGATAGGTCCTGAAGGTTTTCGATGTCCGTTTTTGGAATAAAATTACTTACAGCAGCCGAATGGTCAAATGCTTTGGCCAGTTCCCAGGGTAAGCCTTTTGCTTTGTGGGCAGCCTGGATATCCCTCGCCGTAAAATCAATTCCTAAACCAATCTCCTCGTAATATTTATGTGCGAATTTCTCTGCAATGTGCTTTCCTTCTTTGCAAACTTTCAAGACAACCTCCAATTCATAATGAATGTCTGATGAGAAATCCGGAATGTAAAAGGGTTTATTGTCTTTTAACAACGCCGTATCTGGTTTTAAAAAGATAACAGGCTTATCAGGTATAGGATTGTTTAATTCCTTTGCGTGTTCGGCATAGTTGCGACCTATGGCAATTATTTTCATGCTGGATGGGTATTTTAAATGATGTAGCTAACAAGGATTAAGCCACGATGGTTTCAAAAATACAAAAGAATAGCAGATATGTTTGTCGTCATCCTGAATTTATTTCAGGATCTCGCAAGAGAAAGTAGGCATGCTAATTTGGGATCCTGAAATAAATTCAGGATGACGTGACAACTATAAAACGGAGATTCGTTTTACGACAGTCTCACTGCCAGACATTATTTTTAAAAAATAAATGCCACTGTTTAAACGATTAGGAATGGTATAGCTCTTTGTTTGCTCACCTGCCGGGATACGTTCGTTGGAGAGGGTAACCACTTCGTTTCCTAATAAATCCATGATTTTAACAGAAAGGTTCGATTCTCTGTCCATACGAAGAATCAAATTGATCTGATCATCTACAGGATTTGGATATACTTTCACAACCGTAAGGATTTTCTCCGGTTTAAGGTTGTTTGAACTTTTATTGGTGGAAACAAGATCATTGTACTGTACATATCCAAAGTTGTATTTTGGCTTGTAACTAGGTACACTCGCTTTGATTTGTGGGGTTTTATTTATCCTTTTAGCCCTTACTCCGCTAGCCAAACTGTCTGTTTTTTGCCCGAAAACACTAACGCTGCACAAAACACTCATGCATATTATGCAGGAAATGTTCAGGAGAGCCACTATTTTTCGTTGTATCTTCATGTTTGGTGTTGCCAAAAATATAAATAATAATACAAAAAAATCAATGAATTACTGTACTATTTTAATATTTAACAATATTTAACATGTTTAGTCGTTTACTGTTGCTTTGATTTTTTTGCATTCCCTTATTTTCTTCTTAAACATAATCGATTGAATTTTGTTTATTTACTGTACTTTTGCCCTCTGTTTTAATTAAATAATGTCACATCATATTATTAAATAGTGTCAAGTCATAAGAATTTTAATGCACTGTCAGCCGGTGGTTTATTAGTAAGTTTAGGTATTGTATATGGGGATATCGGAACCTCACCGCTCTATACCCTCAAGGCAATTTTTAATTCGGTAGTTGGCGGGGGGCAGGAAGTCACTCCTGACCTTGTTCTTGGTGCATTGTCCTGTATCATCTGGACATTAACTTTGCAAACTACGGTTAAGTATGTAATCATTACCCTAAGAGCTGATAACAAAGGCGAGGGTGGGATATTCTCACTTTATTCATTGGTCCGCAAAAATGCGAAATGGTTGGTTATCCCTGCTGTTGTGGGGGGCTGTGCCTTGCTCGCAGATGGAATTATTACACCCAGTATTACGGTAACCTCAGCGATTGAAGGTTTGCAGCTAAAGTTTCCAACGGTAAGCGTCATACCTATTGTACTGGCCATTATAACGGGATTGTTTGTTATACAGCAGTTTGGAACAAATTTAGTGGGCAAGCTGTTCGGACCTATCATGTTCCTTTGGTTTGGTGCCCTGGGGCTTTTAGGAATACTATTTGTAGTACAGGATTTCACCATATTTAAAGCCTTAAACCCGTATTACGCATTCAACTTATTGGTTAATAATCCAATGGCTTTGTTAATTCTTGGCGGGGTATTCCTGTGTACTACAGGGGCCGAAGCATTGTATTCCGATATGGGGCATTGCGGCCGTTCAAATATTAGGGTAAGCTGGATCTTTGTAAAGATCATGCTTATCCTGAACTACCTGGGACAAGGTGTATGGATCTTGCATCATGGTAATTACGACACCGGTTTAAATCCTTTCTTTGAAATCGTTCCGGCACCTTACCTGTTGTTTATGGTAGCCCTGGCAACAGTTGCTGCTGTAATTGCCAGTCAGGCCATGATTACAGGTTCATTCACGCTCATCTCTGAGGCAGTAAGGTTAAACCTCTGGCCTAAAGTGAGGATCAATTACCCGAGTAACCAGAAAGGACAAATTTATGTGCCATCTATCAACTGGATTTTATGGGCGGGTTGTATCGCCATCGTGTTAATCTTTGAAAATTCAGGAGCAATGGAGGGGGCTTATGGATTAGCCATTAACCTTACCTTCTTGTCCACCACCATATTGATCGCTGCCTATATGAAGCGTAAAAAGGTACCTGTATACGTTATCGGGATATTCCTTGTGATTTATATGGTGCTCGAGATGACCTTCCTGGTAGGTAATATGTCTAAATTCTTCCACGGTGGATGGGTAACCGTATTAATTGGTTCCGCCCTTTTTACTGTAATGTGGAGCTGGTATGTATCCCGGAAAATTAAAAACAGGTTTGTTAAATATGTCGAGATTGAAGATTATTACCAGATTATCAGCGAACTGAGTGAAGATATTTCTGTTCCTAAATACTCTTCACAGCTGGTATATTTAACCAGTGCGAATTTTAAAACCGAGATTGAGTCAAAAATCATTTATTCGATTATACAGAAAGAACCTAAAAGAGCGGATGTTTATTGGTTGGTTCACGTTGATGTGGTAGATGAACCTTTTACAAGGGATTACAAAGTAGAGTTCTTAATTCCAGGAAAATTGATCAGGATAGACTTTAAATTGGGTTTTAGGGTAGAGCAGCGTGTTAACCTACTGTACAGAAAGGTGATTGAAGAATTGGTTAAAAATGGCGAGGTAGATATCACCAGTCAATACACCTCTTTAAATAAACATAAAATTGCGGGCGACTTTAGGTTCGTGCTTTTAGAAAAACATTTATCCAAGTTCTCTAAGCTGAGTCTTTATGAGCGTACCATTATGGATTATTATTTTATCCTTAAACGTCTAAGTCTTTCTGAGGAAAGGAGTTTCGGACTGGACTCCAGTTATGTGGATGTAGAAAAGGTTCCTTTGATCTTTGTTACACCTGATGATATTGAATTGAACCGACTGCCGGTTTAAAGCTTAAAAAGCAGATAATTATAGGTTAACTTATTACCCGGGTAACGGGTTAACCTATAATCATTTGTTTATGATAGTTTTGGATATCGTGATTGGACTTGTTAAGCCCATAATAGTATCAGGCTATCCTCCATCACACCGAACCTGTTTTTATTGATTGAATTCAGCATATCAAAATAACTTGCCTTTCCTGATACTGGCCGCTGTGGAAGTACTGCCGGGCAAGCTGCAGATGAACCGCAGGATCATCCCTATGTTGAATAACCGGATTTGGGACTTTTCAAAAAAATGTATAGCTTTCCACCGCCTTTACCTAACCAAACTTTGAAGAATAACGCGGACTATAACGTTTTAAGCGATAAAGACTTAATTGAATGTCTCTCTGAAGGAGATGAACGGGCTTTTGCTGAAATTTATACGCGTTATAAGACAATCCTATTTTTACATGCGCGTCGTATGTTGAATGAGGATGAGCAGGCAAGGGATGTGGTGCAGGAAATATTTACGACACTCTGGATTAAAAAAGTAGAACTCCAGATCAGCATTTCTTTAAAATCTTATCTGTTCAGTGCGGTTAAACATAAAATTCTGAATTTGCTCCTTCATCAGAAACATGTTGAAAAACATATGCAGTCGATGCTGGATGTTTACAATATCGGCAATGCCAGTACAGATATTTTAATTCAGGAAAAAGAGCTGGGCCGGATGATCGAATCAGAGATCCAGGCATTGCCGGCCCGCATGCGGGAGGTGTTTGTGCTCAGCAGAAAAGAGGAGTTGTCTAACCGTGAAATCGCGCAAAGAATGAGCATAACCGAAGAGACTGTTAAAAAGCAGATCGTCTACGCGTTAAAAATTCTGAGGGTAAAGCTTAAACTGATTTCCTTCCTATTGATACTACTAAACCTGGGCTGAAAATAATTTTCATTTCTTCTACCTCTTTCTGATCGGTCAAGTGTCTTAACATTATAAACACAGCACCGTATGTTGGAAAAAGAAATCTCCATACTGATAGAAAAATATAAAAATGGAACGCTAACTGATGAAGAAAGTACTTTCCTGAATGCGTGGTATATTAAATACGCGCAGGAAACATCATCTTCATTTGACCCGGAACATTTAGAACAGAACCTGGACCAGCTCTGGAATTCGGTTGAAGAAAAGCTGACTGCTCATGGCTTCCACGCGGAACCATTAATACCAGCAAAAAAAGTTTCACTGTGGCCGCGTATTGCTATAGCTGCCTCCCTGTTTATGGTCCTTGGAACAGCATTGTATTTTTTTAATCCAAAGGAAACCAAAGTTAAATTAATTGATCAAATTGCATCGAATGATATCAAACCGGGGAGTAACCAGGCTTTTCTTACACTTGCAGATGGTTCAAGGATTTCGTTGAATGATGCGGCAAACGGACAACTGGCAAGCCAGGCCGGTATTACGATTACAAAAGCCGGGAACGGTCAGCTCATTTATACCATAGCAGATCAACATTCGGCTACCTCTGGTAAAGAATTTAACACCATTGAAACGCCCAGGGGAGGCCAATATCAGATCAATCTTCCTGATGGTACGAGGGTTTGGCTCAATGCCGAAACGAAATTGAAGTTTCCCGTTACTTTTGCCGGCAAAAAACAACGAAAAGTTGAATTAAGTGGAGAAGCCTATTTTGAGGTTTCAAAATTGACCGAGGATGGAGCTAGAATGGCTTTTGTGGTAGCAAGTAGAGGCCAGGAAATTGAAGTATTAGGAACACATTTTAATGTAAATGCTTACAGCGATGAGGATTATACAAAAACCACCTTGCTGGAAGGTGCGGTGCGGGTTTCGCGCTTGGTTAATCCCCAAAGCGCAAGATTAATTCCCGGGCAGCAAGCTACTTTAGGGCCAACAACACTTAAGCTTAAAAATGTAGATACAGAGCAAGCTGTGGCATGGAAAAACGGGCAATTCATGTTTAGTAATGTACCACTGCAACAAGTGATGAAAGAAGTGTCGAGATGGTACAACGTAGATGTGGAATACAGAGGCGATTTTTCTGGCGTAGTGATCGGTGGGGGCGTTTCTAAATTTACAAATATCAAAGAGGTGCTGGATGTATTGGAGCTTGCCGGAAAAGTAAGCTTTAAAATAGAGGGGAAAAGTATAATTGTAAGCCCCCGGAACCAAATAACTATTAACTAAATATACATAACGATTAACTAAGCTAAATAAGATTATAACCTAACCTAAACCAGATCAAGATGAGCTAACCGAACTACAAAAAAACTAAAGAGAGAAAACCGGGATCAGCATATTGCGTATCTGAACCCGGTTAAAAAGAGTATTGTCTATTAAACAATAAACGATTTGCCCTGAGATCCTTGAAAATTACAGGAATCGTTTTAACCCTAACCAAATGTATGAACATTTACGAACATTTCGTACATGGGCTGAAAAGCTATGTACCCAAATTTATGCGGATTATGAAACTAACCTTTGTTTTATTGATCACCGCTTTTATGCAGCTCAGCTTTGCTGCAAGCGCACAGAAAGTTACCATACAGGAGAAAGACGCATCATTAGAACAGGTCTTTAAGAAAATACGATTGCAAACAGGTTACAATGTGATCTGGAACCAGGCTTTATTAAAAAAGGCGGGGCGGGTAAGTGTTAGCATTAAAGATGCTGAATTGACACAGGCGATGGATAGTGTGTTGGAAGGGCTGGGGCTGAGCTTTGTGATTAAAAACAAAACTATTATAGTACAGGAAAAAAACGAAACAACATCCATGCCCTCTGCCACTGAGGTAATGGAAATCAAAGGAAAGGTTACCGATAACAAAGGTATAGCCATCCCTGGTGTAACGGTAAACGTAAAAACTACTGGAAAAGTAGTCATTACAGATGCTAATGGTAATTATGTGATCCAGGCCGATGCCGAAAGTGTGCTGGTATTTTCTTATATCGGTTTTAAAGCGATTGAAGAACCTGTTAATGGGCGTAAGAGTATCAATATTGTGATGCTGGAAGACTCTGGCCTGTTGAATGAGGTGGTGGTAACGGCACTGGGCATTAAAAAATCAACCAAAGCATTAACTTATAATGTACAGGAAGTTAAATCAGAAGAACTGACCAGGGTACCTGACGCCAGTTTTGTTAATGCACTTTCGGGTAAGGTGGCCGGTATTACCATCAACAGCAGTGCTTCTGGTATCGGAGGCTCTACAAGAGTGGTGATGCGGGGCGATAAATCCATTTTCGGTAACAACAATGCATTGTATGTACTGGACGGAATTCCGCTGCCCAATCTTTTTTCAAAAAATAGTACCACGCCTAAGGGGGTATATGGTGGCGGTGATAGTGGCGATGGGATCAGCAGCCTCAACCCTGAAGATTTTGTAAGTGTATCTGTGCTAACAGGAGCTGCTTCGGCAGCACTTTATGGAAGCCAGGCTGCAAATGGGGTAATTCTGATCACCACAAAAACAGGTAGCCCGCAGAAAACAAGTGTCAGTTATTCCAGTAGCGCTAATTTCTACAGGCCATTTGTGATGCCTGATTTTCAGAATACCTACGGTACTTCTAGCCCCGGAACTTTTGACAGCTGGGGAGCTAAACTGGCTACACCGAGCAGTTTTGAGCCTGCTGATTTTTTTCAGACCGGTTACAACGTTAGCAACAGCATAAGTCTTTCTACAGGAAGTGAAAGAAACCAGACGTATTTTTCTGCTGCTTCGGCCAATGCACGTGGAATTGTACCTAACAATACTTTCGACAGGTATAACCTCACTTTACACAATACCTCGAGCTATCTGGACGATAAACTTAGTTTAGACCTGAACCTGATGTATATGAAGCTGGAAAACCAGAACATGATTTCACAGGGTCAGTATTTTAACCCTATCGCCCCACTTTATCTGTTTCCGCGAGGCGACGATATCGAGAAATACAAGGTATTTGAGCGCTACAATGCGGAAAGGAACTTTAAAACACAGTTCTGGCCTTACGGCCCTATGGGTATAGCTATGCAAAATCCTTACTGGATCACCAACAGAAATTTCAATACAAACGATAAAGACCGCTATATGCTGGGGGCGGCTTTAAAATATAAGGTACTCGACTGGCTGGATGTGTCGGCCAGGGTAAGAGTAGACAATACGGCAAACCTGAACGAGATTAAGAACCACGCTTCCACGCTATCCCTGCTCGCAGCGAACTCATCAAATGGTTCTTATTTAAATGCCAACGAAAAAACAAAACAAACCTACGCTGATTTCCTGGCCATGGCCAACAAAACTATAGGCGATTTTGGGCTAATGGTAAATGCAGGTGCCAGTTTAACCAATACCCGCTATGGCCTTACCGCCAATAGTACCGATGGCAACGGGGGTGGTCTGGCAGTTGTTCCTAACCTCTTCAGCCTAAGTAATGTTACTCCCTCCGCCGGTTTGCAGGAAAGTTATTACGATGAGAGCCAGGCCATCTACGGTAATACGCAGTTGAACTATCAGAACAAGATTTTCCTTGATCTGACGGCAAGAAATGAATGGTCATCAGCCCTGGCCAATACCTCTAAGCTTTCCTTCTTTTATCCTTCGGTAGGTTTATCAGCCATCATCAGCGATATGGTACCGATGCCCGAGCGTATTATTTCATTTTTAAAGGTAAGGGGATCATACAGCGAGGTGGGTAATACGCTTCCGCGTTTTATTACCACAGAATCGTATCCTGTTAGTCCTACCGGCATCAGTTTAAATCCTGCACTGGCCTTAAGTGACCTTAAACCGGAACGAACCAAGGCTACAGAGCTTGGTATCAATGCTAAATTTTTTAAAAATGCGATCAACCTCGATGTTACGCTTTACAATTCCAATACTTATAACCAGCTGTTTACATTTAAAGCACCAGATGGTAGCGGGGTTTCCAGCTACTATGTGAATGCGGGCAAGGTAAACAATAAAGGAATAGAAGCTGCATTAGGCTACTCGGGTCACATTGGTCAGGTTCGTTTAAATTCGACCGCCACATTTACACTAAATAGAAATAAGATCAAAGAACTGGTTGAAAATTATATCAGTCCCATTACGGGGGCACCATTTACCAGTAACCGTTTCGATATGGGAGGAACAGGTTCTTATCAATCCTTCATTGAAAAAGATGGATCTTTTGGCGACATCTATGTAAATAAACTGGCAGTAGATGCGCATGGTTATATTCTGGTTAACCCTACTACAGGAGCTTTGACAATCGACAATATAAATTTAATAAAAGCCGGTAATTCTAATCCACGTTATAATATCGGTTTCAGAAACAGCATTGGTTATAAGAATTTTAGTCTTGGTTTTCTGGTTGATGCAAGGATTGGCGGCATTGGCGTCTCGGCAACCCAGGCCTTAATGGATGGTTACGGAACCTCACTTGCCAGTGCACAGGCGCGCGATAATGGAGGTGTACCGGTTAATGGCTTCCCGCTCGATGCAAAAAACTATTACCAGACTGTAGGTCTAGGAACAGGTGTGCTATCACAGTATGTTTATAGTGCCACCAATGTAAGATTGCGTGAGGCTTCGCTAGGTTACACCATTCCCGACAAAGTATTCGGAAATAAATTAAAAGACGTGGTGGTTTCTGTGATTGGCCGTAACCTCTTTATGTTTTACAATAAAGCACCTTTCGATCCGGAAAGCACAGCTTCTACCGGTACCTATTTTCAGGGCATTGATTATTTCATGCTGCCAAGTCTCAGAAGCTTTGGCTTTAGTTTAAAAGTTAACCTGTAAAAACAAACATCATGAACAGCAACAGATATTATATGATAAAAAATACTTTAAGCTTTCTGTTTGTACTGGCCATTGTGCTGGTAACAGGGAGTTCCTGTACCAAGAATTTTCTGGAAGACAATACGGATCCTAATAAAGCAACGGCAGAACAACTGACTTACGATAACCTGGCACTGGGAGGCTTCATTACCCAAATGCAGACAAAGGTTTTTCCGTCACTTAACAATAAGGAAAATGAAGATGTAAACAGTTATCAGTTGATTTATAGCTTAATGGGCGATATTTATGCAGGGCACCAGGGTACATCGAATGCTTTTGGAAATAATGGGGTAAACAACAGTACTTATGCCATGATTCCTGGCTGGTACGGGGCGGCATTTGCCAATGCTTATAAAAATGCAATGGCCCCGTGGTATTCCATCAAGCAAAAATCGGAATTTTCCTCGCCAAGTACTTTTGCACTGGCACAGATTTTAAAAGTTATGGCCATGCACCGGATTACCGATATGTATGGGCCGTTACCTTATCTGCAGTTTAAAACAGGTAGCATCAGCACGCCATACGATTCTCAGGAAGTGATTTACAATTCATTTTTTACGGATCTTGACGAGGCAATTGCGGTGCTTACAGATTTTGTGCAGAAAAACCCGGGGGCGAAACCGCTGGCTAAGTTCGACCTGATTTATGGTGGTGACTTTGCACAATGGTTAAAATTTGCCAATTCACTGAAGCTGAGACTGGCCATGCGGATTGTGAATGTAAATGCTTCAAAAGCAAAGCAGGCTGCAGAAGAGGCTGTCGCTGCGGGTGTGATGACCAGCAACAATGATAATGCTTTGCTAAAAGTAGATGGAATTAGTTCCGTTAACCCGTTGTATACCATTTGCGAGGGCTATAATGATACCCGTATGGGGGCCAATATGGAATCCTTTTTAAAGGGCTATAACGATCCGCGTATCGGGCTGTTGTTTACTAAAGTAGCTTTGCCTGCCGGATCAACGCCTGACTATCATGGTATCCGTAATGGGAGCAGGTTTTCAGGCAACGCCTATGCGGTATTTTCAAAATTAAACGTTACCCTTACTACGCCTATCCAATGGATGGCAGTAGCCGAGATTTATTTTTTAAGGGCCGAAGGGGCTTTAAGGGGCTGGTCAATGAACGGAACCGCACAAAGTTTATATGAAACAGGTATACGTACCGCTTTTAGCCAGCCCATTGGAGGGACAAACACTTTCGCAGGTGATGCAACGGCTTATATTAACGACAACACCAGCAAACCTGCTCCTTATACCGACCCGGTAACCAGCGGCAACAGCATTGGTGCAACAAGTACCAACCTTAGCAAAATCACCATCAAGTGGAATGCGGCCGACAATTTTAACACGAGTCTGGAACGTATCATCACACAAAAATGGATTGCTTTATATCCTGACGGACAGGAAGCATGGGCTGAGTTTCGCCGTACCGGTTTCCCCAATATATTTAAGGTGGTTAATAACCTGGGTAACGGTATCAGTACAGACCTACAGATCAGGCGAAGTCCATTCCCGCAAAATGAATACTTAAATAACAGTGCGGCAGTTACACAAGGCTTATCGCTTTTGGGTGGGGCCGATACTGGCGGTACACCATTGTGGTGGGATACTAGACGTTAACTTTTTAAGATTTAAGACATGAAGAAATTAATATATAATACCATTGTATTGTCGCTGATCATGCTCTTTGCCATATCATGCGAAAAGCAAAATACGCCTGTGGCTATGGATTTACAAAAAGCACCTTTATCTACCCAGGAGTACCTGGCCAACTTAAGGGCTTACAAGAAAACAAAACACCAGATCACCTTTGGCTGGCTGGGCGGTTCGGGAGGTGATGGCAAGTTTGCATCTATGGGGAAACGCTGGGAAAGCGTTCCTGATAGTATGGACATTGTCAGTTTATGGGGCGGTATCCCTACGGAGGGATCACCTCAAATGGCTGCCATGCGATTTGCCCAGGAACAAAAGGGAATGAGGATTACCCAGGTTAACTTTATCTCGGCATTTGATGCATTGATCAAGAAAAACTTCTCTTCATTACCTGAGCAGGAAGGGGTAGATGCAATGGCTAAAGCTGTAGCAGATACCATTTCCAAATACAAGCTAAATGGGCTCGACATCGATTATGAGCCGGCAGAAGCCAGTGAAAGGAATAGTATTTTTGCCAGAACAGGAGGGTTGGAACGATTGGTTAAAGCCTTTTCACCTTATTTCGGGCCAAAATCAAATACCGGCAGATTGTTAATCATAGATGGTTATATGACCAGTGGTGTGGAGCCTTATATCGATTATTATGTATCACAGGCCTACAACACTACCTCGCCTGCAAGTTTACAAAACAGGTACAATACTGCGGCAGGCTATGGTATCCCACCTGAGAAATTTGTGGTGACTGAGAATTTTGAAAGCTACTGGGAAAAAGGTGGTGTGAATTATACCGACCCCGTTCGGGGTGTTATTCCTTCTTTGCTGGGAATGGCCTATTGGCAGCCTACACAGGGTAGAAAAGGGGGATGTGGCTCTTATCACATGGAATATGAGTATTCCCTTACCCCAGATTATAAATTTATGCGGCAGGCTATCCAGATTATGAACCCGGCTGTCCGTTAATAATTGACCATAAAAAAGATAAACCGATGAGCACAAGATATAAATACTGGTATGCTGTATTACTGGCCACCTTCATTTTTGGGGCCTGTAAAAAAGAACAGTTTAAAGATGCATTGTATGTTACCGGAACAGAAACAAACCCGGTAACCATTATGACTGCAGAAGAGGGCATCACCTCAAAAATCGCGCTGAGCATTACTGCTTCCGGCCTGGTAGCAAATGATATTAATGTCGAGTTTAAAACAGACCCGGCACTGGTAGCGGCATACAATAAGGAACATGGGAAAAATTATTTACCTGTTCCGGATGGTGACTATGAACTGTCGGGCAGTAGTGTAGTGATAAAAAAAGGGACCAATGTGTCTAATGCTTTAGAATTCAGGGTAAAAACCATCAGGAACTTTAAGCCAGGTTCTTCTTACATGATGGCGGTTACCATGACAAATGCCACCGGCGACCTCAAAGTCCTGGAATCATCCAGAACAATTTACTATGTGGTTAAGCCAGTGGTGATACAGGCCGTAGCCAGCCTGAGCGGAGGTACTGCCTTTAAACCCGATTTTTCTGAAACCAATGCGGCCAGGCTTACCAACCTGAGTGCCGTGACCATTGAAACCAGGATCTTTGTCAACAAATTTGCGGCCTCTTCTCCATTTATTAGCTCTGTAATGGGGATCGAAGAGCACTTTTTACTGCGTTTTGGTGATGTAACCATCAAGCCTAACCAGATCCAGCGTGCAGGAATGCTTGCTTTAACTGCTGCTAAGGAGTTTGGGACAGGAACCTGGTACCATATTGCGCTGGTGCATGATGTATCAACAACGAAATTATACATCAATGGCATTTTGGAGGCAAGTATTGCCGATGCCAACAACATCAATATCCTGCAACCCTTGGGTGGAGGAGCATACAGCACAGGTTTCCTGATTGGTACTTCTGCCGGGAGCAGGTACCTTGATGGTATGATCAGTGAGAGCCGATTATGGTCAAGGGCGCTTTCACAAACGGAAATTATTGATGGCATGTGCGGCGTAGATCCAACAAGTCCTGGTTTGGAAGCTTACTGGAAATTCAATGAGGGTGCTGGGAATGTAGCAACAGATTTAAGCGGACATGGACACCATGCTACCGCCAACCGCAACGTAACATGGGTGCCTAACGTGAGGTGCGAATAATTTAATAAATGAAGCTTGCATTTATTAACTGATGCAAGCTTTATCACCATTAAAACTATACAAGGATGAAAAATATAAATATATACCAATCATTATTGATGGTTCTGCTTTTGTGTGGATTAATTTCCTGTAAAAAAGAGGAATTGAATTCCAAAGAACTTTTTGCTTTTATCAAATCAGACGAAAGTGATGTTCATGTTGCTAATGTACTTTTCAAAAGAACCCCGATTGCTGCTTCGGGAGATTCAATAGCAAAATTTGCTGCATACCTAAGTAGGGAAATTAGTAGCGATGTCAATATAAACATAGCCGCCGATGAATCTATGGTAAATGCTTATAATGATATCAATAAAACAAAATTTATTTTATTGCCTGCTGCTAACTATAAATTTATAGGCAACGGGCGGGTAAATATCCCTGCCGGCAGTATGATATCTGCAGATTCGCTTAAACTACAGGTGGTAGACAGGATGAAGTTAACCGATTTAAATGGCTATATACTGCCACTTTCTGTTCGGGAAATTTCGGGGAAAGACAAAGGGGTAAAAGCCAGCAATAATTATGGAACAGTGTATGTCATTGTAAAAGGCAACTATTCAAATATTGCCGATGTGCAAACACCAATTGATGGAACACTAGTGGTTAGAACAGCCTGGGGCTTAACGGTAAGCAACACCACAGCTGGTGCATTAGGCCCTGCCATGATTGACGGTAACAATGCTACGGCCTGGAGATCCAGCAATTCAAGCACCGCAGCAAAATGGTTGAGTGTCGACATGGGCTCTGCACAGCAGATCAAAGGCTTCAGACTTGTCCCCAACTACATCGCTACTGTAGAAAACGCAACCAAAATAAGTGTTTCTACAAGTCTGGATAATATAACCTGGACAAGTTTGGGGCAATGGACAGGTACTGGCCCCTCGGCCACATCTACCGCTGCAAATCCAGATTTAAAACACATCAATTTTATTAATCCTGTACAGGCCAGGTATTTTAGATTTGACATCACTTCATGGACAAGTGGTAGTCGGGTGGGCATTGCTGAACTTAATGTAATTCAGTAAATACCCGTATAAGTATTTCCCTGATTTGGTGCAGGCTTGTAACCGGTCATACAGATTCGTTCTGCATGATCGGTTTTTTTTATTGGAATTAATAATTAACTTTCGAAATCTAACCACGATTACCTAAATGGCTATTGCACCTCTGTCTAATGAAACGGAACTGATCCTAAAAATCAGCAAGGGAGATAAACGCGCCTTCACTATCCTTTTTGAGGGTTATTATAAATCATTGGCCGCCTATATTTTTAAACTTACCGAATCAATGGAACTGACTGAGGAAATTGTGCAGGATGTTTTCATCAAAGTGTGGCTTAAGCGGGAAACCTTAGCGGAGATCAACAGTTTCAGTAATTATTTATTCATTCTTTCAAAGAATAAAACTTTAAACTCCCTTCGTAAGCAAGCCCGGTATTGTACGCATTTTCAATCGCTTGAAAAGGAGCTGGAAACAGATATCCGTATGGAGGAGGAAAATGACGTTTATGAGGATTTTCGTCTGCTGATTGATCATGCTGTTGAGCGGTTGCCACAACAACAAAAGCGGATTTATCAACTGAGCAGGTTTGAAAGGTTAAAGTATGAAGAAATTGCGCAGCAGCTAAATCTGAGTGCTGAAACTGTGAAAAAGCATATGTATCTGGCCACTAAAACCATTAAGGAATATGTGCACAACCATATGGATGAGGTTGTAGCTTACATCCTTTTATGTGGGATCATCTTTTTTTAAAAAAAAAAGTTAAAACCCGTTACCACCTTTTTTTAGTTGAGGTGTCTTTAGTATAAAGCAGCCTGTTGCGGCTTTAAAATTCTAACCAGATGTCAGATTCAAGATTAAATGATTTGTTCAGCAAGTATTTTGATAAAACCGCTACACCGGAAGAACGTGCGGAATTTATGCGCCTTGTTGCACAGTTGAAATCTGATGCACCGCTGGTAAAGCTAATGGAGACTACCTACAAGTCTGACCAGTCGGTCCTGGAATTTACTTCGGAAATAAAAGAAAAGATCCTTAACAATATATATCAGGAAGCGGAAGCTGATGTGCCAGTTCGGAAACTAAGCTGGTTTAGCAACAACTGGGTAAAGTATGCCGCGGTTTTACTGGTCGGCATATTGGCTTTTGGACTGTATTTCTATAAAAAGGAGCAAAACAATTTGCTGGCATTACAAACACAAGATATTGCCCCAGGAGGAAATAAAGCGATTTTAACCTTAGGCAATGGTAAAAAAATTGTACTTGATACAACTGAGAATGGCGTATTAGTAAAACAGGGCAATATTTCTATCTCCAAAACGGCAGATGGACAGTTGGTATACAACGTAATGGGCGATGAAAATGAACCGGCTACATTAAATACAATTGAAACCCCGAATGGCGGACAGTATCAGGTTAATTTGCCAGATGGAACAAGGGTTTGGCTCAATGCAGGTACACAATTAAGGTTTCCAACAGTGTTTGTAGGGAAAGAACGTAATGTTGAACTAACAGGGGAAGCATATTTTGAAGTAGCGAAAAATGCTAAGAAACCATTTAAAGTAAAAATGAATAACAATGCCGAGGTAGTTGTACTCGGAACGCATTTCAATATCAGCGCTTACCAGGATGAAAATGAAATTAATACTACTTTGCTGGAAGGTGCTGTGATGGTGAAGATGGACCAGCATACAGAGAAAATATCACCGGGGCAACAGGCACTGGTAAGCAGAATAGATAAAAACATTAACCTGGTAAACGATGTAAATGTAAACCAGGTTATCGCCTGGAAAAATGGTTTTTTCAGTACTGAAGGAATTAGTTTGCCGGCATTGATGAAGCAGGTTGAAAAATGGTACGACGTACGTGTAGTTTATAAAGATAATGTTCAGGCCGATTTTATGGCCAGGTTACCCAGAAATATTAGTTTGGTAGAGCTCATCAGCTTACTGGAACTAACAAAACAGGTCCATTTTAAATTAGATAAAAAAACACTTACAGTTATGAAATAAACAGCAACCTAAACTATGGCCTGAAATAAAAAACCGATCTGCTGGCAGGCAAACCGGTAAAAGTATAAGGCTCAATAATTTTTCCCGCGAAGGAATATTTTCTCACCCTAACTAACCAAATCTATGCGATTAAATGCTAAGAACAAAAAAATATTGGATTTTTTTGAAGCAATCAACCGATCAAAAACCTGGATCGTTATGAAAATTACTGTAATATTGCTCTTTTCTTTTGTCACGATAGTCTCCGCAAAAAGCTATTCACAAAAGATTAATCTTCAACTAAAAAATACGAAGATAGAAGCCGTTTTTGCCAGAATTGAAAAAATGAGTGGCTATAATTTCATCTACGAAAAAAAGACGATGAAGAAAATAGCACCCATTGATGTTTCCCTGCAAAACAGCACGGTAACGGAAGCGATGAATGCGATTTTAAAAGATCAGCCGCTCGAATTTGTAATCAGGAACAGCTTCATTGTAATTTCACCAAAAGAAGACCTGGTAAAACAGCTGTTTTCAGCTATAGATATCTATCAGTTCAATAAAATTACTGGTACTGTAAAAGATAGCGCAGGTATATTTATCCCGGGCGTATCGGTTTTAAACAGACAAAGCAATAAGGTTGCGATGACCGATGCCACAGGAACTTTTTCTATTGAAGCGAATGTTGGCGATATACTCGTTTTTTCTTCAGTAGGCTACGTGAGACAGGAAATTAAAGTAAGTTCTCAAACCAAAATCAATATTGTACTGATAGAGGAAAAAAATGAACTTGAACAGGTGGTGGTCACCGCTCTGGGCATAAAAAAGTCTGTCAGGGCATTAACTTACAATGTTCAGGAATTAAAAGGAGATGAATTAACCCGTAACAAGGATGCCAATTTTGTAAACGCACTTGCCGGTAAGGTGGCCGGAGTAACTATTAATCCAAGTTCTTCAGGTATTGGTGGTGCCAGCAGGGTAGTGATGCGCGGTGTAAAGTCTATTTCTGGAAACAACAACGTGCTGTATGTAGTAGACGGTATTCCCATTCCGAACAATAGCGGAGGTGCTGTAGGGGGACCTTTTGCCGGAGTGGTAAGCGGAGAAGGCATTTCCAGCATTAATCCTGAAGACATAGAAAGTATTTCGGCCCTTACCGGTCCTTCAGCCACTGCGTTGTATGGTAATCAGGGAGCGAACGGCGTAATCGTGGTTACAAAAAGGAAGGGTAGCATAGGGAAAATGAAAATCAACTTAACCAACAGTACTGATTTCTTTTCACCATTTGTGATGCCCCGTTTTCAGAATACCTATGGTCAGGCCAATGATGCGCAGATGACCAGCTGGGGCGCTAAATTAGAAACACCCTCGACGTATAAACCTAAAGATTTCTTTCAAACCGGTTCCAACCTGTTTAACTCGGTAAGCCTATCTGGGGGAACTGAAAAAAGTCAGACTTTCTTCTCTGTGGGTATAAACAATGCGAACGGGATTATCCGTAAAAATGAATACAACAGAAACAACTTTTATCTGCGACATAATGCCAATTTAACGGACAAGTTTACTGTTGATTTTAGTGCGATGTATGCCAAAACGGATGACCAGAATATGATTGCCCAAGGGCAATATCATAATCCCTTAATCCCGGTTTACCTTTTTCCGCCCGGTGACGACATCAGGAAGTACGAGGTGTATACCAGGTATGACCCTGACCGGAAAATTTCGACACAATTCTGGCCATTTGGAAACCAGGGACTGAGCATCCAAAACCCTTATTGGATCACCGATGCTGAAGCTAATACCAATAAAACGGACCGTTACATGTTAAGTGCTACAGCAAAATACCAAGTGTTAGATTGGCTGGATGTAGTGGCAAGGGTACGTATTGATAACAGTGATGTACAAAGCGAAGTAAAACGCCCGGCCGGAACCGATGGGATTTTCGCTTCAGAGTTTGGTTTCTATACCAGTGGGAAGAACCTGTTGAAAAACACTTATATGGATGTAATCGCTTCCATAAACAAAAATATAACCCCTGATCTGGGCTTTAATGCGAATGTGGGCGGAAGTTATCAGGATGATAAAGCAGATGGACTTTTGGGTGGCGGAAAGCTGACAAGGCTTGCTAACTTTTACTCTGTTCAGGAAAATACAGGGAATGTGCCATCGCAGACGTATTCCCATAAACAATTGCAATCTACATTTGCGACTACGGAGTTTGACTATAAAAAATGGATATTTTTAAATGCTACGGGACGTTATGAATGGCCTTCGCAATTATCAATCGCCAATAAAAAGTCATACTTCTATCCTTCAGTAGGAATTTCCAGTGTGATCAGCGATGCGTTAAATATATCAGGAAAAGTGGTTTCGTTTGCTAAAGTCAGGTTCTCTTATGCTGAAGTAGGTAATCCACCTAATTTAAGTTTTCCTACTTTTTCGCTTACAGATCCGAGCGCAAGCAGACCAGCTCCTTTTCCCGACTTCGAGCCCGAACGTACGAAATCTTATGAGGCAGGTTTAGAGTTGAAATTTTTAAAGAATAAACTCAGTTTAAATGCAACGGTGTATCAGTCGAATACCGTAAATCAGCTGCTTTCACAACCCTTAACCGGCAATATCTATTCTGTATTCTATTATAATGCAGGCGATATTCAGAACCAGGGTATTGAAGCTACGTTAGGTTATAATGCGAATTTAAAGGATTTTAACTGGTCAACCTCCGCAATTTTTACGCTCAACCGCAATAAAATAAGACGTCTTTCTGAAGGGTATAAAAATCCGGTAACGCAGGAAGTGTTTGGCCGCGACAGTACCAATATGGGTGGGATAGGTGATATGCAGAATTTATTGGCCGTGGGTGGTTCTACTGCAGATCTGTACATTTCTCAGGCGCTTCGCGAGGACAATCAGGGAAACCTTTGGGTAAACCCGGGTAATGGTAGCATTGAAAAGATAACCATTCCAAGGCGCTTTATCGGTCGTTCTACACCTGACTATACCATTGGATGGAGAAACAACTTTACCTATAAAAAATTTAGCCTTTCATTTTTGGTGGATGCACGTATAGGAGGTGTTGGCGTTTCTTATACCCAGTCAATTATGGATGCCTATGGTGTATCTCAGAAATCGGCGGAAGACAGGGATAATGGCGGCGTTATGATATATGGAAAACAATATGCTGATGTAGAAAAATTTTACAATTTAATCGGTGCCGCTTCGGGTGCCACAGTAGGAATGAGCGGTTATTATGTATATAGTGCTACTAATGTGAGATTGAGGGAAGCCGCGTTCGGTTATACCATTCCGTCGAAATTTTTAGGTGGTAGATTAGACAATATAAAAGTTTCAGTTACCGGGCGTAACCTGTTTATGTTTTATAATAAATCCCCGTTCGATCCTGAATCAACTTCTTCTACAGGTACCTATGATCAAGGTATTGACTACTTCCGTCAGCCTAGCTACCGAAGCATTGGCTTTAGTGTAAGTGCGCAGTTTTAGTATGAACAAAAATATTTAAAAGAACATGAAAAGGATACAAATATTGTTGTTATGGCTGGTCATCATTTTATCCGCCTGTACAAAAAAATATGAGGAATATAATACGAATCCATATCAGTCAACCTTAGCGCAACAGGAAGCGGACAATTATGCTTCCGGTAAAAACTTTCCGGCAATGATCAATGCGGTCTTGCCTGCGGGAGATGCCTTGGGCAGAACAGATTTTGTAAATAGCTATCAGGTAGGCTATAATTTGGCCGGTGATTCTTTTTCTGGCTACATGGGGCAGGCGGGCGACTGGGGAGGTAATTCAAACAACCTTACCTATGCCTTTAACCTAAGCTGGGTAAACGAGCAGTTTACACTTACAGGTAAGTTAATGGCCGCATGGAAAAATGTAAGGGACCTGACTGCATTATCGGGAGACTCGTTGCAGTTTTCTGTAGCACAAATCATTAAAGTTGTAGGGGTTATAAAGGCTACAGATAGTTATGGGCCAATTCCAAGCAGCTCATTAGCTTCAGGGTCTTTTACACCAGCCTACGAAAGCCAGGAAAGTATTTATTATGCAGCATTAAGCGACTTAATTAAGGCAAGGAATATGCTGTATAAACTTGGTGCCGGAGCCGGAACACCTTTAAAAACTTACGATCTTATTTATGCGGGCGATTATTTGAAATGGGCGAAATTTGCGAACTCCTTAATCTTGAGGTTGGCGGTCCGCATTGTCTATGTGGCGCCTGATAAGGCAAAACAATACGCAGAAGAAGCATTGGCCAACCCTGCAGGCATGATCACCACTTCGGCTGATAATGCAACACAAGGTATAAAACCAGGTAATGGTGCTTTCGATTATTCGAACCCCTTACGTACGCTAACGCAGGATTACAAAGAAGCCAGAATGGGTGCTTCTATGCAATCTATTTTAACAGGTTATAACGATCCGAGAACGTCGGTGTGGTTTAAACCTTCCACTTTAGTTGGCCATACTTCGGAGTTTATAGGTATCCGAAGCGGTATTAATGTAACAAGGGCCTCGTATCAGCCATTCTCTGAATTAAATGTAACCGACCAGACGCCGATGCCCTGGATGCAGGCTTCTGAAGTATATTTTTTAAAGGCTGAAGGCGCATTACGCGGATGGACAGTAGGAGGAACGGCCCAGCAGTTTTATGAAACAGGTATCACTACGGCTTTCTCGGAAGCAGGTGTTGCCATGCCGGCGGGGTATCTTGCTGACAATACTTCTAAGCCTAAAGACTATACTGATTTTGCGCCCGGCGGAAGTTCAAATAGTCGGAGTGCCCTTTCTACAATTACCATTAAATGGGATGATGCGGCAATCCTTGATGTTAAGTTAGAAAGGGTCATTACCCAGAAATGGCTGGCGCTTTATCCAAATGGACAGGAGGCCTGGACTGAATTCAGAAGAACAGGCTTTCCCAGGCTTTTCCCGATCAGTTTGAACAGAGGAAATATAGATGTCGTAAAGCAAGTTCGCCGATTACCATATCCCTTGGCCCAGTATCAGCAAAATGCAGCACAGATAGCAAAGGGAATAGTGCTGTTAGGTGGTGCTGATAATGGTGGAACACGCTTGTGGTGGGATAAAAAACCATAACCAAACGATGTATTTAAGGACAATAATATCATGAATATGAAAAAATATAACATTTATTATCAAATTTTGCCTGCTTTGATCCTGGTAATATTCTTTGCCTGTAAAAAAAATAAGGTAGAAAACAGAGGGCTCTTTATTACAAATGCAGCTGAATCTGTTCAGGGCTTTGTTTCCGTTGATGATAAGGGCGGTTCAATTAGTCTGACGTCAAGTTCTTATGCGATCACACAGGAAAACATCAACATTTCTTATGTTTCTGATACCAATGTGGTAGCCAATTTTAATAAGAAGCACAAAACGAAGTACAAAGCTTTACCTTCCAGGTTCTATTCATTATCGGCCGGTACGGCTGTTATCCCTGCGGGGGCTAGTGTTTCAAATGCGATAAAGGTGACTATTTCTCCGCTGGATGCAACGATAAAAGATGGTGACCTGTATATGGTCCCGGTTGAGATCAAGGATGCATCATCTAATATTCCGGTAATTGAGGCGTCAAGGATTTTGTACATCGTAATCAATCGGGTACTCATCAATCCGGCATTGGATGCAGGACATACAGGGGTAACATTTGCTGTACCTGATCCGATTAAAGACTTATCCCAGTTCACGGTAGAAATGAGGGTTAGGGTGACTACAACTTTCAGAAATAATATGGCTTTATTTTATGCCTACCCTTCTGAGATCTATTCTCGTTTTGGAGATGTGGTAATCAAGCCAAACCAGTTGCAGGTAAAATATGCGGGGGTCCAGCCAGCTTCATCTACTGAGTTTTTATCAAATAAATGGTATCATATCGCCTACGTTTTTGATGGCAATACCAACAGTTTTAAAATCTATGTGGATGGAAAACTAGATGGTACAACAACGGCACCAGGTAACACCAAATTCAATCTGGAATCAATGGGCTTTGCGGGGGCTGCGCAGGTACAGGAACTGAGGTTCTGGACAAAAGTGCTGACCCAGGCTGAAATAAGCAGTGGTATGTGTGCGGTAAATCCTGCTTCCGATGGACTGTACGGATATTGGAAATTTAATGAGGGAACGGGGAACACTGTTGCTGATGCCACTGGGCATGGACATACCGGAACAATAGGTGGTACGGCCAGATGGGTAACAGGTATAAGGTGTCCTGATTAGTACAATTAACAGAAACAAAACGTATTATAAAACAAGCGTTATGAATATAAATAAATTATTGACTATTGCCGGTATGGCGGTCATCAGCATATTTTCTTTCTCCTGCACTAAACAAAATATGCCTGAAAATATACCAATGAAACAAGTGCTTCAAAGATCCGACGAATACTATGCAAACCTAAGGGCTTATAAAAAATCAAAGCACCAGATCTTCTTTGGATGGTTTGGGGGTACTGGCGGCGCAGGTAATCCAAATTCATCAGGCGTATTGGATCAGATACCAGATAGTGTGGATATTGTCAGCTTATGGGGAGGATACCCCATTCCGGGATCATATAATGCGGCCGTATTACAAAAAACACGTGAACTGAAGGGAACAAAATTTGTATGGTGTATGTTTGGATCAGGAGTTGCCAATTTGATGGCCAAAAATTTCCCGAATGTCCCTTTACCGGAATCTATAGACCTTGTTGCGAAATCAATGGCTGATACGATAAGCAAGCATGGATTGGATGGTTTTGATCTGGATTATGAGCCGGCGTATGGTGATAGGAGCATATTTGGTGATAGCGGAGGATCATTTGCAACAAATGATCCTGAAACCCAAAGATTGTTTAAAGCCTTATCCCAATATTTGGGTCCCATGTCGGGAACGGGTAAGTTGCTGATTATTGATGGTCAGTTTGATGTAGGGATTGTACCTTACGTAGATTATCTGATGCAACAGGCTTACGGAGCTTCCAGCCCAAGTTTGCTACAGGGTAGGTTAAGGGATTTTGGTGGTGGCGTACTTCCTCCCGAAAAGTTTGTGCCCTGTGAAGATTTTGAGACGAAATGGGATACGGGAGGGGTTAACTTCGCCGATCCGCTTCTAGGAACTATTCCTTCATTAATTGGTTTTGCACGCTGGCAGCCAACCCAGGGCCGCAAAGGTGGTATTGGAGCTTATCATGCGGAATATGAATACCCGCATAATCCTGACTATAAATTCATCCGCCAGGCCATTCAGATTATGAATCCTGCCGTTCGTTAACCCATTGATATAAAATATTGAAATATGAAAGCAAGATATAAATTCTGGTATGTGGCGGTTTGCTGCATACTAATTTTAAATGCCTGTAAAAAAGACGGAGAGATGAATTCCAAAGAACTTTCGGCTTTTATCAAGTCTGCCGGAGGAGATGTTCATATCGCTAATATGGCGTTTAAAAGAACCCCAATCGCGGCATCAGGGGATTCTGTCACTAAGTTTCCAGCTTACTTAACCAGGGAGATCAATAGTGATGTGCTGGTAAATATAAGTGCTGATGAAAGCCTTGTTGGTACTTTTAACAGTACCAATAAAACAAGCTACGTATTGTTGCCCGCTGCCAACTATAAAATTCTGAGCGGTGCCCAGCTTACCATTCCCGCGGGCAGCGTGATCTCAACAGATTCATTGCGGGTCCAGCTGGTGGACAGAATAAAATTGACTGATGATAATGGCTATGTCCTGCCACTTTCGATCCGGGATGTTTCGGCTAAGGATAAAGGGGCGAAACCAAGCGAGAACTACAAAACCGTATATATTATTGTAAAAGGAACCTACTCTAATATTAATGATGCACAGTCAACATTACCAGGAACATTTATCGCCAGAACAGGATGGGTCTTAACGGTAAGTAACACCACTGCCGGTGCCCTTGGACCTGCCATGCTTGATGGCAGCAATACTACCGCATGGCGCTCGAGCAACTCTTCTTCTGCGGCTAAATGGCTGAGTATAGATATGGGGGCGGCCCAGCAGATTAAAGGTTTCGTATATGTACCTAATTATGTCCTTACAACGGAAAATGCAACAGGAATAAATGTTTCGACAAGTATGGACAATGTGACCTGGACCACACAAGGAAGCTGGAAAGGTACTGGGCCTGCTACAACATCATCAGCTGCAAGCCCGGATTTAAAGAACATCAATTTTATTATACCGGTACAAGCCAGGTACTTCAGGTTCGACATTACTTCCTGGACAAGTGGCAGTAGGGTCGGTATTGCCGAGTTAAACGCAGTTCAGTAAAAAAAAAGTAATTTCATCTACCTCTTTTACCTGCTTTGGCTGTCTTATGTATATAGCGCAGTATATTTGCGCTATATACATTAACCAGATTTTAAACCCAAGCGATATGCATTTTTTTTATAAGCGGCAGCCCTCTATTCTTTGGATGGTTTTCTCCATCGTTTTCTTCAGTTTCGCACTGAATGCACAAACAGTTAAAACAAAACGGCTTACCGGTTTTGTAGATCCATTTATAGGGTCAGCTAAACATGGACATGTTTTTGTAGGGGCAAATGTTCCTTACGGGGCAGTGCAACTAGGGCCGTCGCAGATTATGCAAACCTGGGATAAGTTTAACGGTTGGGATTGGTGCAGTGGGTACAACTACAATAGCCCCGAAATTTTGGGCTTTACACATACCCATTTGAGCGGTACCGGTATAGGTGATCTGAATGATATTTTGCTATTGCCGGCCAATGGCAAAACCCAGGTGGTTAGGGCAAAATTTAATGAGATGGAAAGTGGCTATGGTTCTTCTTTTTCGAAGGATAAGGAAGTGGCCAGAGCGGGGTATTACCAGGTTTACTTAGACAAGTACAAGGTGAAAGCTGAGCTTACGGCTACTGAACGTACCGGTTTTCATCAATATAAATATGAAAAGACAGATAACGCGCACCTGCTGGTAGACCTTGGTTTTGGAATGGGCTGGGACGAGCCCGTAGAAACTTATTTTAAGCAGATCAATGCTACTACTTTTGAGGGGTACCGTTTCTCGAAAGGCTGGGCTGCTGATCAGCGGATCTATTTTGTTATAGAGCTTTCTGCTCCTGTAACCAAAGCCGAACTTTACAATGGTTCGGCAATTTTGCAGGGAACACAGGCCAAAGGAAAAGAAATAAAAGCTGCCTTATTTTTTGATGCGGAGAAAAACCCGTTGCTGAAAGTAAAAGTAGCCATTTCGCCGGTGAGCTCATCTAATGCGCTACTTAATTTGAAAACTGAACTGCCAGGCTGGGATTTCAATGCAGCAGTAAAGCAAGCGGATGCGAAATGGGAAAAAGCATTGTCTAAGGTTACCATTGAAGCTTCGGCAATACAAAAAACGAAGTTCTATACTGCTCTTTACCATACCATGATAGCACCGTCATTATTTAATGATGTGAATGGAGATTACCGCGGTACGGATAAAAAAGTCTATAAAAATGCAGGCTTTAACAATTATACTACCCTTTCTTTGTGGGATACCTACCGTGGGCTTAACCCTTTGATGACCATCTTGCAACCAGAGCGGGTAAACGACATCGTAAAAACCATGCTGGCCATTTATCAGCAACAGGGTAAATTACCTGTATGGCACCTACATGGCAATGAAACCAATTGTATGATCGGGTATCCGGCCGTACCGGTTATTGTAGATGCTTGCCTAAAGGGATTTAGAAAATATGATGTTGAACTGGCTTATAAGGCACTACGCCAGTCGGCAATGCAGGATACAAATGGAATTCAATACATACAAAAACTAAAATTTATCCCCGCTGATCAGGTAGAAGAATCTGTAGGAAAGGCGATGGAATATGCGATTGCCGATGGTTGCATTGCACAAATGGCAAAAGCACTGGGGAAAAATGAGGACTTCAAATATTTTACAGACAGGAGCAAGTTGTACCAGCAATATTTCGATAAAAGTACAGGCCATTTTCGTGGACGTATGGCAGATGGTTCATGGCGTACACCCTTCGACCCTTATAATGCCGTACATAGGCAAAATGATTACTGCGAGGGTAATGCCTGGCAGTATACCTGGCTGGTGCCCCAGGATGTGAACGGACTGATTAATGGTTTTGGCGGAAAACAAGCTTTTCTGACCAAGCTGGATTCTTTGTTTACGATTTCATCGAAACTGGACGACCATACCTCGCCTGATATTTCTGGCCTGATCGGGCAGTATGCCCACGGCAATGAGCCCAATCACCATATCCCGTATTTATATAATCTTGCGGGGCAACCCTGGAAAACGGCCAAAATCGTCAGACAGATAGACGAGCAGTTTTATACAGACAAACCCGATGGTTTATGTGGCAACGATGATGTAGGTGAGATGAGTGCCTGGTACGTATTTTCCGCATTGGGTTTTTATCCGGTTAATCCAACCAGTGGTGAATATGTGTTTGGTTCTCCGCTCGTTAATCAGGCAGTTATTAAATTGCCAGGAAATAAAACCTTTAAGATCGCTGTAGTAGGCAATAGCAAAGACAATCTTTATATTCGTAAAATTGAACTGAACGGTAAGCCTTATGCCAAATCATTTATCACACATCAGGCAATTGTAGCGGGTGGGGAAATGAAAATTTATATGGATAGTAAACCCTAAAAGAAAGAAACAAACTCTAGATAAATGAAAAAAATACTGGTTTTAATTTATAGTGTATTTATTTTTTCGGCGTCATCGGCACAGCAGCAATACGAGCTAACTGGCGGATGGCATTGTGCGAACATTAAAGATGTACAGGTTGGTGGTGACCAGATTTCTACAACAGGATTTTCTTTAAATTCGTGGATGCCAGCTACGGTTCCCGGAACAGTGTTGACCAGCTTATTGAACAATAAGAAAGTTCCCGATCCTTTTTACGGGATGAACAACAAGCTGATCAAAGATGTTTATGATAGCGGCAACGCTTACTATACCTATTGGTTTGTAAAATCTTTTAATCAGACTGCAACTGGTGATGAGCAGATCTGGTTGAAGCTAAGGGGGGTAAACTACAAATCTGAAATTTTTCTGAACGGAAAAAAAGTAAATGCTGCAACGCACGAAGGGATGCACCTGCGCCAGAAATACAACATTACAAAACTCCTTTCGGCAAACGGGCAGAACCGGTTGGCCGTATTGGTTTATCCACCCGACTTCCCCGGTGCACCCAATGGCGGACAAGGAGGTGACGGTACCATTGCCAAAGGTTTAACTACGCCTTATACTGCAGGCTGGGATTGGATCCAGCCGATCAGGGATCGCAATACAGGTATCTGGGATAAGGTATTTATTGAAAAAACTAAAGGCGTAAACCTGGAAAATCCGCATGTGATTACCCTGGTGCCGGGCGTTCGTTTGCCTGCAGGCCCACAACAGCCGGCAATCATCCGTACGTCTTGCGAAATGGAAAACCCATTAAGTAAACCAGTAAGCGGATACCTGCAGTATACGCTGGAAGGTAAGCTAATTAAAACAGCAGTGGCATTAAAAGCCGGAGAGAAGAAAACGGTAAAATTGCCCGATTTGCAATTGCAGAACCCGAAACTCTGGTGGCCTAGCGGTTATGGCGAACATCCGCTGTACAAGATCGACTTTACCTTTGTTGATGCTTCAGGAAAAACAACAGATCAGGAAAATGTTCAGTTCGGCGTGAGGGAAATCACTACTCGCTGGAACGAAAGAACGCGCAGCCGCGAAAACCTGGTCAATGGACAAAAGATATTTATAAAGGGGGGCAACTGGATCATTTCTGATGCCATGTTACGTTTTAGCGATGAGCGTTATGATGCGGAAATTCGTTTTCACCGTGACATGAACCTGAACCTGATCCGTATTTGGGGCGGTGCGATTATCGAAAGGCCAGAGTTTTACCAGGCATGTGATAAATACGGAATGTTAGTGTTCCAGGATTTCTGGTTTAGTGGCGACTGTAACGGACGATGGGAAGATCCATTGAAAAAAGATGACCAGTGGACACGCAGACAATATCCTGATAATCATCAGCTCGTACTGACTGCTGCGGCCGATCAGATCAAAATGATCCGTAACCATGCTTCTCTTGCCTTTTGGTGTGGCGGTAATGAAATGACGCCACCAGATGATATTCTTTTCCCGTTAAAGGAAAAGATCTTGCCTGAACTGGATGGCACAAGGTATTTCTATGATTATTCCAACTCTAATGACATGTCTTACAATTCTATCGGAGGAAATGGAGACGGTCCTTATACGATACAAGACCCTAAAATTTTCTGGTCTTACAAAACCTGGCCTTATAACTCAGAAGTAGGATCAGTAGGTGTGGGCGACTATGCGTCCCTGCAACGTTTTATTCCTGAAAAAAATATGATCGCTCCGCAAAACAGGCAGGAAGTAGATTCGGTATGGGCTTATCATAAATATATCCCTTACGATCAGCACATAGATCCATATGGGAAAGCTAAAAATGCACAGGATTTTGCTATGAAAGCCCAGTTGGTCAATTATGATCAATACCGTTCCCTGATGGAAGGTTTTTCATCACACATGTGGGATTGGTATACCGGAACCATCATCTGGAAAACCCAAAACCCATGGACTTCTATGCGTGGGCAGATGTATGATTATTACCTTGATGTAAATGCCTGTCTTTATGGTACACGAAAAGGCGCAGAACCCTTACACATCATGATGAACCCGCTCGACAGTATGGTGACGCTCGTTAATAACGGTTTTAGCGTGGAGCGTAATACCATGGTTAGGGCGAGTATATACAATATGGAAGGTAAATTAGAGCACCAGGTACAGGCCTTCTCAGAAATTGGTGTTTCAACCGCGCTAAGGACTTTTTCCCTTAATGCAGCATTAAAAAAGATAGATTCAAAGGTTGGCGTTTTTGTGGAACTAAAAATGTTGAACGCAAAGCAGCAGGTGCTGAGTGAAAACTTATACTGGCTGCCTGGACAGGATGGAAAATATACAGGCTTGCAGCAGCTAAAATCTGCTGACCTTAAGGTAGCCGCTAAAAAGACCGCACAAGGTAAAATCGAAGTCAGGTTAAAGAACGGCCCTGCCAATACCATTGCTTTTTTTAACCGTGTTGCCCTTGTCAATTCCAATACCGGAGAACGGGTCCTGCCGGCTTTCTTTTCTGATAACTACGTTAGCATATTGCCTGGTGAAGAGAAAACGGTTATGGTAGAGTTTCCTGAACAGGGAATCATACCTTTGAGTATAGAAGTATATGGTTGGAACGTGAAAAAACAATTATTACCAGTCAACCCAAATTAATGCAGTTAAAGCCTTTGTTTATCTGACAAATATGAAAAGAAGAAATTTTATACAAAACACAGCAGTAATGGGGGCGGCGCTCCTTTATAAACCATCCGATATTTTTGCGGCCACTACTTCGGATTTTCCGGTGGTAAGGCCTGCATTGGCAGAAAGAAAGTTTACCAGTAAAACTGTAGAAGCGGCGATCAAAGCATTTAAAGCAGGTGTTGCAGATAAGGAACAGGCCTGGTTATTTGAAAACTGTTTTCCAAATACACTGGATACTACGGTATTTCATAATATCGTAAACGGGCGTCCGGATACTTATGTCATCACAGGTGACATTGATGCGATGTGGCTGCGGGATAGCTGTGCGCAAGTTTGGCCTTACCTGCCTTTTGTGCATGACGATGAGAAGCTGGCTACTTTAATTGCCGGGGTGATCAACAGACAAGCGACATTGATCATCAGGGATCCTTATGCAAATGCATTTTTTAAAGATGGCAATACCGAAAGTGAGTGGAAGTCGGACATGACCGATATGAAGCCCGGTATTCACGAGCGTAAATGGGAAATTGACTCCCTTTGTTATACGATTAGGTTGGCGCATGCCTACTGGAAAAAAACAGCTGATAAAAAGCCTTTTGATGCAGAGTGGGAGAAGGCAATCCGCTTAATCCTGCAGACTTTTAAAGAGCAGCAGCGTAAAACAGACCGTGGGCCTTATCATTTTCAACGTGAAACGGCCAAACCTACCGATACGCTTCCGATGGAGGGCTTCGGCTTCCCGGTAAAGCCTACCGGAATGATCTGCTCGATGTTCAGACCTAGTGATGACGCAACGATCTTCCCATATTTAATTCCGTCGAACTTTTTTGCAGTGGTGAGTTTAAAGCAGGCTGCGGAGATGGTGACTGCCCTGCGTAACGATGCGAAGCTGGCTAAAGAACTGATTGAATTGGCAGATGAAGTACAGGAGGGGTTAAAAAAGCATGCTACCTATCAGCATCCTGAATTTGGAAAAATCTATGTCTTTGAAGTAGACGGTATGGGTAACCGTTACTTGATGGATGATGCGAATATCCCCAGCTTGCTGGCGCTACCTTATTTGGATGCTATGCCGGTTTCGGATCCTGTATATCAGAATACCCGGAGGTTCTGCCTGTCGAACAGCAATCCGTTTTATTATAAAGGAAAAACATTTGAAGGCATCGGTGGTCCGCATGTGGGCAAAGACCAGATGATCTGGCCGCTAAGCATCATTTCCAGGGGCTTAACAAGTACCGACAAAAAAGAAATCAAGCATTGTCTGGAAATGCTGAAAGCCAGTCATGCCGGTACTGGGTTTATGCACGAGTCTTTCCTGAAAGACGACCCTGCTAAATTTACACGCAGCTGGTTTGCATGGGCAAATACCATTTATGGTGAATTTTTGTGGAAAGTATTTAAAGAAATGCCAGAGCTTTTAAAGGATTAACTTGAACCATTGATTAGGGAAAACCAATTGATAAAAGGTCCTTTGCTACTGGCAAAGGACCTTTTTATTTACACTAACGGGCGCGGCCCCTTTCTTCTGCATTTCCGGTATTTTTATCGCCGGATTTAGCCGTGCTATTTCCAAAACGATAGCTAAGGCTCAAAATCACATAACGGTTCATCTGAAAATTTGTAAACTTCTGCCTGATGTTATTCACTGTTGTTGTAATTACTGGTGCACTGCTTAAAAACAGATCATTCAAGGTTAAAGCAAGGTCTACTTTTTTCTTCAGGACTGCGGTCTTAAGTCCCATGTCTAATTTATAATAACCGTTTGTTCTGCTGATGTGGTCCACTTCGGGAAACTGGTACCAGAAGTTAACTGCTGCCACTATGGTTTTGTCTTGGTTTAGAAAGATATTATTGTTGGTCGCTAAGTATAACCCAAACCCGTTCACTCCAGCTATATTGGACATTTTAGATTTTGCCTGTGTATAAGAAAAAGTTACCTGGTTGTTATTGTCCAGCCAGGAAGCAAGTGGTAGGGACAAGTTTTCAGAAATTCCATAGCGATAGGTTTTGATAAAGTTTAATGGCGTAGTATAAACGATATTAGTATTTGCATCGGCAAGGATGACGTTGCTGAAACCATTCTCTGTCATGTTAAAAAACAGGGAGGAGCTGAGTATATTTTTATAACTGTGCGAAAATTCGAAATTGCTATTGTACTCTGGTTGTAGGTAAGGATTACCTTGTCCGTAGCTATATGCCGTATATAACGATTTATAAGGGTTCAAGTTCCAGAAATTAGGCCGGTTGATGCGCCTTCCGAAATTGAAAGATAAATTGTGGTCCGTACCGGGCTGGTAATTGATGGATAAAGAGGGGAAGAGTTTAAAATAATTATTAACGGTATTTTGTTTTAGCACATGGGAATATCCCTTTGTTTGTGTCATTTCCGAACGCAGGCCTATTTTATATTTCCATTGATGGTGATCTATGTTCATGCTGGCATACAGCGATTGGGTATTTTCTGTATAGTCAAATTCATTACTCAGCCCTGGATTAAAAATCAGCTCGTCATGTAGGGTTTTATTGTAGTAAAAGGCATTGCTGTAATTGTCAATAAAGCTAACCTTTCCACCAAAATCGAATTGTGCAAAATGTGTAGGTATGGTGGCATCAGCTTTAAAAGTATAGATTCTTATTTGCTGTTTATTGGTATCGTAAAATCTGATACTACCAGGAGGATTTGGACTGCCATCAGATTTAAAACTATTGCTTTCAAAATCGGAAACATCGGTTCGGTAATGGTTAAAATAATCGGCATTCAATACGAGTTTTCTTCCACTCGTATCAAAATTTATAATGCTGTGCAGGTTTACAGCATTGATATGCGCAACCGGGTAGTAGGTAGCAAAGGCTTTAATGCTGGAGTCGCGTAAACCCGTTCCCGGATTTGTAAACGTATTGTTCACATGATCATTGCCATCGTAAATATTTTTTCCGCCCGTATAACTGAAACCAATAGTCGTTTTAGTACTCAGTTTATAGTCTAGTCCGGCTTCATAATTCAACATCCGGTATTTATAGTCGCCGGTATCAGATTGCATCCATATCTGCTTCGGGTAATTAAAATCTGTACGGAAACCCTCCAATAGCCGGCCGCGGTCTACATTAATGCTGGCACGGGCAGCTACTCTTGCGGAATTGTAGCTAATGTCCCCCGCTGCATTTAGCCCCTGGAAATTTCTGGTTCCGTATACTTTGGCGGGGTTATGTAACCAGTGTTTTCCACTCGTTTGGATATTAACCGCATAACCCTGTTGGGTACTTTTTTTCGTAATGATATTGATCAATCCGGCATTCCCTTCAGCATCATAATTTGCACCCGGATTTTTAATGAGTTCTATTCTCGAAATTTGTCCTGCAGGAATAGATTTGAGGTACCTGGTTAGTTCTGTTCCGCTTAGTTGTAACAGCCGGTCGTTAACCATTACCCGTACACTTCCTTTTCCGGCGATGGCAACCTGACCATCGTTAATTTTTATGCCTGGGACTTTACTAAGCGCATTCAAGGCATCGGAGCCCGTAGCTGTAACGCTGGTAGCCACATTGTAAATTAGTTTGTCGGAGTTGTTTTTGACAGTCGATTTAACTGCTTTGATTTCAATTTCTTTTAGATTGGTGTCAATTTGTGCCTGAAGATGGAAATGTGCCATCATGAGACCCAGGCAAAGAAGTAGTGGTTTCAAGTTTTTGATTGATTTGCGTTTTAAAATGAATCTGTGTGTGGTCGCAATTTAACATAATTTACGATGAAACCATCAGAAGCAAACCTTACAAACAGCAATGAACTGAGCTTGCGAGCCCTTGAACATAAGAATCAAATAGATGCTTTGAAAAATATGCTTATGATAGTTTCATAACTGATAAAGGCAAATTATATTCTAATGAAAAATCTTCAGAAACTGTGGATAAATGAGTGAGGGGGGTAAAAAAGTATGCCTATGTGGTTTAACTGAAACAAATAAGGCTCCGGGGAGGAGCCTTTATTGTTGGTCGTCCGACCAAACAACTATAGGGATAATTAGGAGGGCAACTTAAAATTTGCTCAATTTTATTCCTTTAACAGGCATAAAAGAGCATATGGCAATCTATAACAAATTACCTGTCTAATGTAAAGATATATTCTTAGATATTATAATAAATCTCAAAAATATTTCTATTTATGAGTATTTTCTACATTAAGTTTACTGTGCTTATAACCGTACAAGAAGTAAACGACTAGTCCAACGATCAGCCAAATTCCAAACCCAATCCAGTTGGATATACCTAACTCGCACATCATGTAAAGACAGCTAATCAAGCCAAGAACTGGTATAAGTGATAAATTCTTTGTGATACAGAAATAAGTGATAATTACACTGATAAACAAGAATATCCACATCGGGATTTTATGCCTGAAAAGATCCCAGCCCGTTTCATATTTTTTAGTGGTATCAATAGCAGATTTATCGATGAAATCCTGGTATTGTTGCTCCGATAACCCGTTTAAATAAGCCTCGGCATCAATATTAGTTTTAGCCTGGAAACCAGCTTTTGCTTCTGCAGCAATAATTTCCTGCTTTATAATGTTTCTTTCCGCATCGTTAAGCGCAGTAACCACTTTGATTGGTCCGTTAATAGCTGGCGTATTAAATATAAAAGCCTTGGTTTCTTTCTCATACAAGCTAAAACCTGCGACGATCATGGCCACGAATAAAGCCGGGATGATAAACTTCGAGTTTACATAAGGTATTTTGAATTTCCCTCTTTTAACATCGGGCCTGTTTTGTAAAACCAATACACCTGCACAAACCAGTACGAAAGCAAATAAGGTACCTATAGAGCATAGGTCTGTTACAATTGTGAGGTTCATGAACAAGGAAGGGATGGCTACAACAAAGCCAACTACTATAGTTGCGAAAGATGGTGTGTGGTATTTGGGGTGAATTTTAGAAAACGATTTGGGCAATAAACCATCACGGCTCATGCTCATCCAGATCCTTGGCTGCCCCATTTGAAATACCAGTAATACACTGGCCATAGCGAAAACAGCACTTACCGCAATAATACCGCTCATCAGTTTCAGGTCGATCTGATCAAATACGAATGCCAGGGGATCACCTACCGCAAGCAATTTATAATTCACAATGCCGGTAAGGACCAGCGCGATGGCTACATACAAGATGGTACAAATAATAATTGCCCACATCATTCCGCGAGGTAAATCCCTTTGTGGGTTTTTACATTCTTCCGCAGTGGTTGAGATCGCATCAAAGCCGATATAGGCGAAAAAGACAGCAGAAACGCCCTTTAAAACACCTGATACCCCATTTGGCGCAAAAGGGTTCCAGTTTTTGGTATCCACATAAAATACACCCACAGCAAGGACCAGTAAAATGACAGCAAGCTTTACAATAACCATGGCATTACTTGCATTTCTGGACTCTTTCATCCCCCTGTAGATCAACCAGGTAATAAAGATGATGATGCCTAATGCTGGTAAGTCGGCAACAAGATGAAAGTCCCCGATTTTTGGTGCGGTAATCCATGCATTATTGGCAAGTCTGGTGGCATCATCTAAATTCGCAAAGCTCTTTCCCGCATTTATCAATGCTTCTGCATGTTTATGCCCATTGTAAGCGGAAAGGTAATCCATGGTTGCCCAGTCAGGCACATGAATACCATTAATGCCTAAGGAGGGGATATGGATGGAAGAGAGGAGCCCAGTAAAATAATCCGACCAGGAAATGGCCACGGTAATGTTTCCAATGGAGTACTCCATGATAAGTGACCATCCTATAATCCAAGCTACCAGTTCGCCAAATGCAACATAGGAATAAGTATAAGCGCTGCCCGAAACTGGTACCATTGATGCAAATTCTGCGTAAGCAAATGCGGCGAAGCTACAGGCAACAGCGGTAAAGATGAATAAAAATATAACCGCAGGCCCACCATCGGCACTGGCTTTACCAATGGTACTGAAAATACCTGCTCCGATAATGGCGGCGATACCAAAGGCCGTCAGGTCCCTAACACCAAGGGTTTTATGCAATGAGGTGCCATGCTCACCATAGCCCTTTTCGGCGTCCGACAATATTTTATCAATAGATTTTTTACGGAGCAGTTTTTCAAGCATAAATTAGTTTTTTCGGTTAGTTCGGTATTATTCAAACTTATAAAATTAGTTTAGTAAACTAACCTAATTTCTCTAATTCTTCTTTCACGAAGGAAGCAAGCTGGTCAATATAATCCAGACTAAAGTCGAATTTAATACCTGCGGTTTCGTAAATCTCATTAATTGGTTTTGTGTAACCCAAAGCAAGTGCCTCCAGGTATTGTTGCAAAGCCTTTTGAGGATTTTCTTTATAATTTTTCCAAATGGCAATAGCCCCTAGTTGTGCAATCGCGTATTCAATATAGTAAAACGGCACTTCAAAAAGGTGAAGCTGTTTCTGCCAGGTATTACCGAACTCTTTTTCCAGGCCGTCCCAGTTTGTAAAGCCGGCGCCAAAGCGGTTGTAAATTTGCTTGAAAGCCTCTTCACGGTCAGCAGCATTATGATCAGGGTTGGTATAGATCCAATGTTGGTATTGGTCGATCACCGCAACCCATGGAAGGGTTTTAAGCACATCGGTCAGTTGTTCTTTCTTTGCACGGACAAGGTCTTCTTCATTGTCGAAATAGATATTCCAATTGTCCATAGAAATTAATTCCATGCTCATAGAGGCTAATTCTGCCACCTCAGAAGGACAATGTTTAAAGTCGTTCAGTTCCAGGTTTGCAGTCAGGAAAGTATGAATGGCATGCCCACCTTCATGTACCATTGTCGTTAAATCCCTGAAGGAGTTGGCCGAATTCATGAATATAAAAGGGGCACCAGTTTCTGCAAGCGGATAATTGTATCCGCCCGGCGCTTTGCCTTTTCTGCTTTCTACATCAAAAAGCTGGTTTGCTTTCATGATAGAGAGCATGTGCCCAAGTTTAGGGTCAATGGCATTAAAACAAGCGATGGTTTTGTCAATTAATTCGGTGCCGTTTTTAAAAGGCTTTAAGGCTGCTTTACCGGTAGTGCTTACGTCCATATCCCATGGTTTCAGCACTTCAATGCCAAGGAGTTCGGCCCTTTTTTCAGCTTGTTCTTTCAAAATCGGAACAATTTTCTTTTCTATGGCCTCATGGAAATCATAGCAATCTTTAGGGGTATAGTCAAATCTGCCCAGTGCCTGGAACATGTAATCCCTGTAATTTTCAAAGCCTGCGTTTAAGGCAACCTGATGACGCATTACGATCAACTCATCAAACAACATGTTCAAATCATCCTTATCAACCAAACGGCGCTGTTGTATCGTTTCCCAAGCCTGTTGCCTCACTTGTCTGTCGGTATCTTTAATAAAGTTTGCAGCTTGCTCAAGTGTATATTCCTGCCCGCCAATCGTAACGCTCATTGCACCTGTAATACCCTGGTATTTTTGCTGACTAACCTGTAATTTCGTTAGCAGTTCAACGTTTTCCTCACGATAAATTTCAAGTGCCTTTCTAATCGCCCTGATGTAAACAAAATATTTGTCATGGTCCAGTTCCTCAATAAAAGGACTGTCGTTAAATTTCTGGTTCAACAAATTAGCAACCGGCGAAATCTTAGGCTCAATTTCAGTAGCAAAATATTGGAAGTTTTTAACCAGCCCTTCATTTGCTGTATCACAGCTCATGCGGATATAACGCCAGGCAAAATCTTCTTCTAAAGCAGCTTCAAGTTCACTTTTATCTTTAAGCCATTGCTCCAGTTCATTAACATTATTTATTGGGCGTTCCAGTAGTTCGTTTAAAATAGGTTCAAGATTTTCCCATTCAATTAAAAGGTCCTGAGGAATATAAGCTCTTGTTTTCTTCGGTATCGTAAGGTTGATCATAGGATCTAAAAATTATAATAAGTTCTTAAAAAAGCATCCAGTAAAAAGCAAATGGCAAAAACGACCGAGGCATAACCGTTGGTAGTAGCAAAAGCCCTGTTCACCTTACTGATATCCGTAGGTTTTACCAGCAGGTGCTGATAAATTAACATGAGACAAAAGAAGGCTACGCCAATATAGTAAACCCAACTGAAATTACTGAAAAAGATAGGCAGTATCACGCAGGAGGCTGATAAAATATGCAATATTACCGATAGGTTCAATGCATTCTTAATACCTAAAGCGGCTGGAATAGAGTGCAGTTTTTCTCCCTTGTCAAAATCCTCGTCCTGCAAGGCATAGATAATGTCGAAGCCACTAACCCAGAACAATACAGCGAAGGAATAAAGTACAGGTACCAGATTGAATGCCCCAGTTACCGCAATGTAAGCGCCTATCGGCGCCAGTGAAAGCCCCAGCCCCAAAACCAGATGGCATAAGGCGGTAAACCTTTTTGTATAGCTGTAAAATAATACGACAAATAACGCAACCGGAGATAAATAAAAGCACAGGTTGTTGATGAAAAATGTGGTGGTTATAAAAAGGATACAGTTGATGATGACGAAAGTTAAGGCCTCCCTGGCAGAAACTTTTCCCGCAGGGATATCACGCATTACTGTCCGCGGATTTTTAGCATCTATATTTCTGTCCAGGTACCTGTTAAATGCCATAGCGGAATTACGGGCAAATACCATACACAACAGTACCAGCACCAGCTTAAGCCAGTTAAATGGATTATCGGTAGTGGTTACACCCAGGAAAAAACCAATCATCGCAAAAGGTAATGCAAATATTGAGTGTGCAAACAGTACCAATGAAAAATACTTTTTCATGTATAATTACAAGTTTTAATAGTCAGAAGATGGTGATAAATCTGGCATGGCAAAATCCTTGTTTACTTCTTCAATAAATTGAAGGATCTTATCCTTTCCAAGACCTTTTTCGGCTGAAGAAACAAAAGTTGAAGGGATCTCTTCAAACCATCCGCCCAATGCTTTTTTAAACTGGGCTACATGTTGATCAGTTTTTACCGTTGATTGTTTATCCGCTTTTGTGAAAATAAGTGCGAAAGGAATCTGAATTTCCCCCATCCAGCAGCAAAACTCCAGGTCAATCTTCTGCGGCTCCAGTCTACTGTCGATTAAAACAAATACACATTGCAGACTTTCGCGTTTGGTGATGTAATTGCGAATAAATTTTTCCCATTTCTCCCTGCTGCTTTTTGATACTTTAGCATATCCATATCCAGGTAAATCTACTATATACCACTTCTCATTAATTAAAAAGTGATTGATAAGCTGCGTTTTACCTGGCCTCTGTGAGGTTTTAGCCAGTCCGTGCTGGTTAACCAACATATTGATCAATGATGATTTACCTACATTTGAACGTCCGATAAAAGCATATTCGGGCATGTTGGCAGTAGGCAGTGCCGAAACCTTTGTATTACTACAAATAAATGTTGCTGATTTTATAATCATTTGACAAAGGTAGAAAATTAGTTTTCAACAATACTTATCTTTGCTGCTTACTATGAGCGAAAACATTACACCCTACCAATCTCAGAATGCTACCAAGAAAGAACAGGTGGCCACAATGTTTAATAATATATCCGGAACTTATGATTTTTTAAATCATTTTCTGTCCTTAGGTATTGATATTTTATGGAGAAAAAAGGCGATAAAAGAGCTTAAAGCGATAAAACCCAGGATTATGCTGGATGTGGCTACAGGGACCGGTGATTTTGCTTTCGAAGCGATCAGTATACTAAAGCCTGAGAAAATAATAGGCGTAGATATTTCTGAAGGTATGCTTGATGTCGCAAGAAAAAAAATCAATGACCGTAATCTTCAGCATATTTTTTCAGTCCAGATGGGCGATTCTGAAGGTTTACATTTTTCGGATGACCATTTTGATGCGATTACCGTTGCCTTTGGGGTAAGGAATTATCAGAATCTGGAAAAAGGATTGGCAGATATGTACCGGGTGTTAAAACCGGAAGGTAAAATTGTGATTTTAGAGTTTTCGAAACCACGGGCATTTCCGGTTAAACAAGGCTATAATTTCTATTCCAACCAGGTCCTTCCTTTTTTTGGTAAACTGTTTTCTAAAGATAACAGTGCCTACACCTATTTACCTGAATCTGTGGCCGCTTTCCCGGATGGAGAAGATTTCATTAAGTTGATGAATAAGGTAGGTTTTAAAAAGAGTAAAGATATTCGCCTTACCTTTGGTATATGTGCGATTTATACCGGAATTAAATAAACAGGTTAAATCCAGACTGACGATTAATTAAGTAAATGCCGAAAAGAACAAAATTGTATCTGCTGCTTGTATGCCTGATGGCTGTGCAGACCGCCAGTGCCCAGAATTGGGGCGGGGGGGTAGATGACGATAATCTGCATTTCGGTTTTACCTTTCAATACTTGTCTTCAGAATATAAAATCCTAAAACGGAGCGACTGGCAGGTTCCTTTTGAGGAAAACGGAATGCCCGCGTCTGGGAAACTAAGGGCTGTCTCTTCTAAATCCTCTCCGGGATTTGGAATTGGTTTTGTGGTGAACCAGCGTTTGGGTGAAAATGCGGATGTAAGGTTTACGCCAACACTTGTTTTTAACGACAGACTTGCCTATTACGAATTTGAGGGATTGGAGGCACCTATAGAAAAAAAGGTGCAGTCGACCATGATCGATTTTCCGCTGGGTATTAAAATAAAATCTGACAGGAGGAATAACTTTCGTGCCTATATCATAGGCGGTGCCAAGTATTCTATGGATATAGCTTCTAAAAAGAGAAGCAATGATGCCTCTTTTGGGGCGATGGAAAAATTTCTGAAGAATAAAAAGAACTTTTTGTCTTATGAAGCGGGATTTGGGATGGATCTTTATTTTGAGTATTTTAAAATGTCGCCCGAAATAAAGTTATCATATAGTTTAAACAGTGTTTTGAAAAATGACCCAAGTCCTTATTCTGCACCCATCGATAAACTCATGTTGCGTCATGTTACCTTCAGTTTATTCTTTGAGTAAGGTATTAGCGTTAAAAACACATTTATACTCATAAAAAAATTATAGATTTGTTTGCCCAGACAAACCTGAACAAGGTACGGTCGGGATGACAAAGGACATTTGATTTGCTGAAAACACCTTTTCGAATGTTATATGACTAAAAAGATTATCATATGAAAACGGCACTAATCACAGGAGCAACATCTGGCATAGGAGCGGCATGTGCGCATTTATTTGCGGCACAGGGGTATAACTTAATCCTTGTAGGCCGCAGAGAAGAGTTGCTGACAAAAAACGGTAAACATCTGGAAGATAAATATGCTGTGGAGGTCAAAAGGATAGTCGCCGATGTCAGGGACTTTGAAAATCTGTCGTATGCCTTGGAAACATTGCCTTCGCAATGGAAAAAAGTAAATGTACTGATCAATAACGCGGGTTTAAGCCAGGGATTGGAGCCTATTCATAAAGGTGAAATAGGGGATTGGGATACGATGATTGATACAAATATTAAAGGATTGCTGTATTCAACCAAAATTGTCTCGAACTGGATGGTTGCTGAAAAAGCAGGACATATTATCAATATAGGCTCTATCGCGGGAAAGGAAGTATACCCTAACGGCAATGTCTACTGTGCCACAAAACATGCGGTTGATGCTTTGAGTAAAAGCATGCGTATAGACCTGCTGCCTTTCGGAATAAAGGTTACGGCCATACACCCGGGAATGGTGGAGACCGAATTTTCTAAAGTCCGGTTCAAAGGTGATGAGGGCAGGGCTAAAAAGGTTTATGACGGATTAGATCCATTAATGGCTGATGATATTGCGGAAGCCATTTGGTTTGTGGTAAGCAGGCCGGCACATGTAAATATCAACGATATGTTGATTATGCCAACAGCACAGGCAACAGGTACAATTATTAAAAGGAATTGAAATGGCTGTGGGTTGGACGTTATTAGTTATGAGATGCGAGTTGAATGTCTGGATTCATAACCCGCAACCCACAACCCACAACTTCCAACCCACATTGGCTCACAACTCATAACAAACACATAACTAAAAAAAATGATATCAAATACAATAGATCAGGAAATAAAACAAGCCATGCTGGCTAAAGATCAGGCCAGGTTAAGAGGCTTAAGAGCAATTAAAGCAGCATTACTTTTAGCAAAGACAGAAAAGGGGACTGCTGAAGAAATTACTGAAGAAACGGAATTGAAGTTGTTGCAGAAACTGATCAAACAAAGAAAAGAATCTGCGGATATTTATAAGCAACAGGGCAGGGAAGACCTAAGTATCGTTGAGGAAGAAGAAATTGCGGTGATCAGTGCTTTTATGCCGAAACAAATGGATGCGGAAGAAATTGAACAAGTCATTGTAAAACTGATAAAAGAGTCTGGTGCCACTTCGGTAAAAGATATGGGAAAGGTAATGGGATTGGCCAATAAAGAACTTGCAGGTAAGGCAGATGGGAAACTGATTGCGGAGCTTGTAAAGAAACACTTGGCATAAAATATGCTGCATATTTGCAGTGATCCAGTTATTTTCCTTAAATTAATATATTAAATTACATTAAATTAATTTTACTCTACTAACTTAGTAGCAATAATCATTACACAAAATATTTATATGACATACGAAGTAATAGACGAAGGCGGGTTTAAATATATAGAAGCCGGAAAAGGTGAAACCCTGGTATTACTTCATGGTTTAATGGGAGAACTAAGCAATTGGGAGCCCGTAATCGATCATTTTAAAGATAACTATCATATCCTGGTACCAATTTTACCAATTTATGAACTACCTATCCTTACCCTTGGTGTAAGGAGTTTATCTAAATACGTAAACAAATTTTTAAAGCATAAAAAGTTAAACCAGGTTGTTTTAATAGGGAACTCTCTGGGCGGACATGTAGGACTGGTATTTACACTTTCGCATCAGGAAAATGTAAAGGCGCTTGTGCTTACCGGAAGTTCCGGTTTGTATGAAAATGCTTTCGGTGGATCTTTCCCCAGAAGGGAAAGCTATGATTATATCCGTGAGAAAGTAGCGTTTACTTTTTATGATCCGGCTACCGCTACAAAGGAATTGGTTGATGAGGTTTATAAAACAGTAAATGAACGCTCAAGAGTGATCCGTATCCTGGCACTGGCAAAATCGGCAATCAGGCACAATATGTCTAAAGACCTGTCGAGAATTACAATCCCTGTTTCTTTAATATGGGGACAACAAGATAAAGTAACACCACCGGAAGTAGCGGAAGAGTTTCATGAACTGCTGCCAAATTCAGAACTGAATTGGGTGGATAAATGCGGACATGCACCGATGATGGAGCGTCCCGACGTTTTTAATGAATACCTGGATAAGTTTTTAAATAGAATTTTACTCAAATAAACAATGCTGGCAGCCGAACTCATATCAAATTCAATACCTCCGTTAATGACCTCTGACTCAGTTCATAAGTCTATGGAAAGGATGGTTGAGTTCAAACTTTCTCATTTGCCGATCGTAAATGAAAGCCAGTTTTTAGGTTTGCTGGCCGAAGATGAATTGATCGAGGTAAAGGATGTGGAAACACCAATAGGAAGCCTATCCTTATCGCTTTTAAATCCTTTTGTGTATGAAGATGCACATGTTTATGATGTCATCCGCCTGCTTGATCAGTTAAAATTATCTGTGGTGCCTGTATTGGATTATAAGAAGAATTATATTGGGCTAATCTCTGTTAATAACTTGTTGAGTTATGCTGCAGATATTTTTGCCGTAAAAGAACCGGGAGGGATTATTGTGCTGGAGATCGGTAACAGAAATAATTCGTTGGCCCATATGGCCCAGATCGTTGAGGCAGATAATGCACAGGTACTGTCGTCCTATGTACAGTCATTTCCTGATTCAACAAAACTGGAAGTTACGCTGAAGATTAATAAGACTGAGCTGTCGGGTATCATTTCATCGTTTGAAAGATATAATTACCAGGTAAAAGCCGTATTTAACAGTACCAAAGCCGATGATGGAACCGAAGACCGTTTCAATTCATTCATGAATTATCTGAATGTCTAAAAATAAATACAATAATTATCTACTGATAACCTGCAAAGCTTAAGCTTAAAAATACAATGAACCGGGCTTGCGAGCCCCTGAACACAAGATTCAAATAGATACTTTGAAAAATAAGCTTTGCAAGCTGCATAACCGATAAAAATCATATTATAAACTGATGAAAAACTAGACGCTAAATGAGGATTGCAATTTACGGTAGGGAATTCAATAATAGTGTATTGCCATATGTTCAGGAAGTTTTTAACGTTCTTGATCAATATAAAACACCCATATTTGTTTATAAAAAATACCTGGATTTTATAAAAGACAAGATTAAGCTTCCGGACCATATTACCGTTTTTACCCAACATACAGAGCTGATCGATCATACAGATGTACTGATCAGCTTAGGTGGCGATGGTACCTTGCTGGATACTTTGGCTTTAGTTCGCGACTCTGGAATTCCGGTCATCGGGATTAATTTCGGCAGGTTGGGCTTTTTGGCGAGTATCAATAAAGATGAAATCAAAACAGCCATTGAAGCTTTAAAGAATAAAGAATACTCCCTGGATAAACGGACACTTTTAAGTCTGGAGTCTACATACGACCTATTTGGTGAAGAGAACTTCGCACTGAACGACATTACCATTCACAGAAGGGACAATTCGGCCATGATGATTATTCATGCCTATATGAACAATGAATTTGTGAACTCCTATTGGGCCGATGGCTTAATCATCGCCACACCAACAGGGTCAACAGCATATTCTTTGAGTTGTGGCGGACCGATTATTTATCCCAGCTCCCAGAATTTTGTCATTACACCGATTGCTCCCCATAATTTAAATGTACGTCCGCTGATTGTTCCCGACGATGTGACGCTGACTTTCGAAGTAGAGGCCAGAAGTGCGAAATTCCTGGTTTCCTGTGATTCAAGGACGGAAACGGTAGACAGGTCCGTAAAAATTACGCTCAATAAAGCTAAATTTCATGTGAACCTGATCAGACTAAATAATGAAAGTTATCTGACTACGTTAAGGAATAAACTACTTTGGGGTATAGATACCCGTAATTATTAGTATGCAATATATCCGGCAATTTGTTTACTTGATTACTTTCATTTTTGGAATATCAAATACTTTTGCCCAAACTTTCGAGCTTGGATTAGGGGGCGGCGGCGCTGGTTACATTGGTGATCTTAATCAGGATAAACCCTTAAAGTTAAGTGGCTTGTCCTTAGGTGTCTATGCTAAAATGAACATTGATCCGTATTGGGCTGTAGGCCTCCATTACACTTACGGTCGAATTAAAGCGAACGATGCCGAATCAACAAACAGCCAGTTCAGGGACAGGAACCTTAATTTTAAAACATCCTTAAATGAAGTGGGTTTACAGGTTGATTTTAATTTCCTGAATTATTTTGCCGGTGGAGGAACGAAAAGGTTCACACCCTATATTTTTACTGGTATAGGAGCTGTGTTCTATAATCCGAAAGGAGATTATAATGGCAAGACCTATAATTTAAGGTTTTATCAAACTGAAGGGCAGGACAGGGCCTATAGAAATTATGCATTGGCGGTCCCTTATGGAGTGGGGGTTAAGCTCAGGTTGAAAGACAATTGGGGATTGTTTTCACAGATCGGGTACCGCACGGCCTATACCGATTATCTGGATGATGTAAGTGGCAGATATCCCAACCCTGCCGTATGGCAAAATGATGCCTATTTAGCTGATCGTAAGTTTCTTTCAGATCCATCTTATACTCAATATGGTGCCCCAGGTGTTCAGAGAGGCGATTTTAGAAAAAGAGATACATATATGTTTGTAGGTATTGGCATATCTTATACCTTTGTGTCCCAAAAATGTTATACATTTTAAGCATATTTGCGGAAAATAAATGGGATTTAAAGAACAAATAGATATTACCCGCTTGCCGGAACACATCGCCATCATTATGGATGGAAATGGCAGATGGGCCAAAAATCAAGGTAAATTCAGGGTATTTGGCCATGAAGTCGGAGTCTTATCGGTAAAAGATATTGTTGAAGGTTGTGTGGAAATAGGTATCAAGTACCTGACCGTTTATGCTTTTTCAACAGAAAACTGGAACAGGCCTATTGACGAGGTAAATGCCTTAATGGAATTGTTGATTTCTACCATCAACCAGGAAACGGAAACGCTTACCAAACACAATATCCGGTTGAATGCGATAGGCGATATCGGGTCCCTTCCTCAAAAATGTATTGATGACCTGAAAAGTGCTATGGATAAAACAGCAAATAATACCCGCTGTACCTTAACGCTGGCTTTAAGTTATAGTGCCAAATGGGAGATCATTGAAGCAGCGAAGAAACTGGCGCAACAGGTAAAAGAAGAACAAATAAGTATTGAAGATATTAATGAAGCACATTTTTCAGCTCAGTTGACCACTATAAATATGCCCGATCCGGAATTGATGATCAGAACAAGTGGCGAACATAGGATCAGTAATTTTCTGTTATGGCAAATGGCCTATACAGAGTTCTATTTTACCGATACCCTATGGCCTGACTTTAGACAAGAACAGCTTTTTGAAGCTATTGTAGACTACCAAAAACGTGAACGCCGCTTCGGTAAAATTAGTGAACAACTGAACTAATTTTACTTTTAACACTTTTTAACATGTGTTTAAATTAACTTAGCATCGATTTTTAGATTGTAAATGAAAAGAATATACCAACTTATATTATTGTTGTTGATTGGTTTACCGACAATGGCACAGATTACCCGTCCTCAGTCCAATCCGGCAGCTCCTTCTTTAAAAGTTAAGGGATTAGAACTAGATTATTTCAATCCTAAAGAGTATATCATCGGAGGTACTACTTTAACTGGTACCCAGTACCTGGATAAAGATGTAATCATCACGCTTTCTAAGCTGATTAAAGGAGAAAGAGTTTTGCTTCCGGGTGAAGCAACTGCTAATGCGATCAAAAATCTCTGGGCACAAGGCCTGTTTGATGATATTCAACTGGATATCGTTAAAATTGTAGAGGATACGGTATATTTTGATATTGAAGTTGTTGAACGTCCGCGTTTGGGCTCATTCGAATTTACAGGGATTAGTAAATCGCAAAAAACAGATATCCTTGAGAAACTAAGTGAAAAACCTGGTAAGGCCATTATTAATGATAACTTGTATAGCAGCACAACTGCAACGATTAAGAAGTTCTTATTAGAAAAAGGGTATTTTTTTACCAGTGTAGATTATAAAACCAAACCAGATCCTAGTCAGGATAACAGTGTTATACTACAGGTATTTGTAGATAAGGGTAGGAAGGTTAAGGTCCATGAGATCAATTTTACCGGTAATAAGGAATTCTCATCGGCAAAGCTTCGTAAGTTCTTAAAGAAAACCAAGCAGCAGGCATTTTATAAAGTATTCGGTTCCGGAAAATTCAACAAAGAAAAATATGATGAAGATAAGGTAAAGCTGATCGCTAAAATGCATGATAAAGGTTACCGTGATGCGGTGATTTTAAAAGACAGCATTTATCAGTATAGCGATAAAGCTGTTGGCATTAAAATCGACTTGTTTGAAGGCCCTAAATATTACTTTGGTGATATTACCTGGGTTGGTAACGCCAAATATACTACTGAGTTCTTGCAACGGGCATTGGGTATTGAAAAGGGAGAAGTATTTAGTGAAGAGAAACTGGAGAAGAAATTAAGGGGTAGTGCAAACGGAGATGATGTATCCAGTATTTATCTGAACGATGGTTACCTGACTTTTAACGTTGATCCTGTTCAGACTAAAATTATGGGAGATACGGTACAGATGGAGATGAGAATTTACGAAGGCCCGCAGTATACCAATAACCGTATTACAGTAGTTGGAAATACCATTACAAACGACCGCGTAGTTTTACGTGATATCCGTACAAAACCAGGAGAGAAATTCTCTAAAGATCTATTGATCCGTAGTGTTCGTGAAATTGGTCAGCTGGGTAACTTTGATGAGTCAAAAACTAACCCGATCCCTAAGCCAAACCCGGCTGATGGAACTGTAGATATCGAATACCATGTAGAAGAGAAACCTTCAGATCAGATTGAGCTTTCAGGTGGTTTTGGTGGTGGTAACATCATCGGTACACTGGGCTTAACCTTCAACAACTTCTCATTGAGAAACCTGTTTAACCTGAGTGCTTATAAGCCTTTACCAAAAGGAGACGGACAGAAGTTAAGTTTACGTGGACAAACAAATGGTAAGTATTACCAGTCCTACAGTTTCTCTTTCTCAGAGCCATGGTTAGGTGGTAAAAAACCAATCAGCTTTGGGGTAAGTGCATTTACTTCCCTGCAGTCTAATGGCGGAAGAAGCTATTATGGTACAATTGACCCATCAAGCAGCCAGTATTCTAAAATTCGTTTAAATGGTGTAACCGTGAGTTTAGGAAGAAGATTAAACTTCCCGGACAACTACTTCCAGTTAACACATGCGATCAACGCACAACAGTATATCCTGAACAACTATGGTGGATTCTTGTTCAGCACAGGTACCTCATATAACTTTAACTTAACCCAGGAACTGAGCAGGGATTCAAGAGACTCCCCAATCTTCCCTACAGGAGGTTCATACTTTAAATTTACAGTTCAGGCAACGCCTCCATATTCATTGCTGAACAATGTAAACTATGAGACCGCATCCGATAAACAACGTTATAAATTTACAGAGTACCACAAATGGAAATTTGAGTCGCAATGGTTCCAAAAGCTGGCAGGTAAGTTTGTCGTAAAAGCACAGGCACAATTTGGTTTCCTTGGCTCATATAACAGTGCTGTTGGTCAATCTGCCTTTGAAAGGTTTAAACTTGGTGGTGATGGTATGCAGGGCTTTGACTTCCTTCAGGGATCTGAGCTGATCGCAATGCGTGGATATGCGAATAACTCGGTTATTCCTGTAGGTGCTAACCCGAATATCGCACAGCAATCTGGTAGCCCGATCTTCACAAAATATGTAATGGAGTTGAGATACCCTGTAATTGCAAGTCAGCAGGCAACAGCATTTTTAACGGCATTTGCTGAAGGTGGTAATACCTGGGACAAGTTCTCTGATTTTAATCCGTTTAATGTTAGACGCTCCGCTGGTTTTGGTGCAAAAATATTTTTACCGATATTTGGATTGTTAGGTATCGACTGGGGTTATGGATTTGATAAGATTCCAGGATCTCCGGATGCTAATAAAGGACAGTTCCACTTTAGTATAGCCCAACAACTTGGAGGGTTTAACTAAAAAACAATAAAAGAAGTTGAGATAGGTTTGCTGGAAGATCTTCAGCAAACCTATCTTAATTTCAAGCCATTAAGCTGTTAAAGGCGATATGGCGAAGAGATAAATAACGAATACTACTGAAAAATAAACATATACTAATGAAAAAGTATTTTTTAATTTGCATCTTGCTGTTCGTAAGCTTTGGTGCCTTTGCGCAAAAGTTTGCATATGTGGACACAGAATATATCCTGAAACATTTGCCCGACTATAAGTCGTCATTAAATCAGTTGAATGTTTTGTCGCAGCAGTGGCAGAAACAGGTGGACAATAACTTTGTCGAGATTGATAAAATGTACAAAGCTTACCAGGCGGACCAGGTATTGTTAACTGAGGACATGCGCAAAAGGAGGGAGAACGAAATTATAGAAAAAGAAAAGCAGGCAAAGGAGTTTCAACGCAAGATATTTGGCCCTGAAGGAGAACTGTTTCAGGCCAGAACAAAATTGTTAAATCCTATTCAGGATAGCGTAACAAAAGCGGTAGCAGAAATTGCTAAAGTGAAATTGCTCGATTTTATTTTCGATAAAAGTAGCGAAGCAACGATGATGATCTATGCCAGCAGTGCATATGATGTTAGCAATGATGTAATTAAAAAATTAGGATATAAGCCTGATTCAGCGATAAAATAGATATATTAAACATAAATTAGAAACAATTATTAAGACAAATAGAATGAGAAAGTTAATTAACGTATTTTCTTTAGCAGCAGGATTATTGTTTACTGCCAATATTGCAAATGCACAACAAAAACTCGCACACCTGAACTCTGCATTAATTATCGAAGCAATGCCGGAAGTTAAAACCGCACGTGCTTCTTTAGAGACAATTCAGAAAGCGAAACAAGCAGACATCGAAAAAATGATCTCTGAGTACCAAACTATGCTTAAGGCTGCTCAGGATTTAGAAAAAACGATGAGTGAGGCGAATAAAGAAGTAGTGGGTAAAGAGCTACAAACTAAGGGAGCTGCACTTCAGGACCTTGAAAAACGTATTACTGAAGCCAGAACTAAAGCACAACAAGAATTAGAAGCTAAAAACGCAGAATTGTTTAATCCTATCCAGGTGAAAGCTGACAATGCAATTAAAGCTGTATCTAAAGAAAAAGGTTTTGCTTATGTATTTGATACTGCAAACCAGGCTTTAATATACTGGGATGGTGGTGAAGACATCACTGCCGCTGTAAAAGCTAAATTGGGTATTGCCGCAACAGCAGCACCAGCACCTAAAAAATAGTCGATAAGATTATAGCTTCTGACCTTTGAAAATCGGTTTTGCAAGCAAAAATATTTAAATTGCGGGATTGGGTTCTAAAACCCAATCCCGTTTTTTTATGATGAAAACTCAACAGTCAATAGGTGTCTTCGATTCAGGATATGGTGGATTAACCGTCTTTAAATCCATTGCCAGAAAATTGCCGGAATACAATTATATTTATTTTGGCGACAATGCCCGTACGCCTTACGGAGATCACTCCTTTGAAACTATTTACCAATATACATTAGAGTGTGTGGAATGGTTGTTTGCACAAGGTTGCCCGCTGGTTATCCTGGCCTGTAACACCGCTTCGGCAAAGGCATTGAGATCTATACAACAAAATATATTGCCTTTTAAATATCCAAACCATAGGGTTTTGGGAGTGATCAGACCGACAGCAGAAATCGTTGATCAATTTACAACCACAAAAAGTATAGGTGTAATGGGCACAAGGGGTACGGTTAATTCCGAGTCTTACTTAATGGAAATCAATAAGTTCTTTCCGGAGATAAAAGTAGCTCAGCAGAGCTGCCCGATGTGGGTTCCTTTAATTGAGAACGATGAGCATCATGACGCTGGGGCGGACTATTTTGTGAAGAAATACGTGGATCAGTTATTGGCTAAGAATGAGGATATCGACTGCATTGTTTTGGCTTGTACACATTATCCATTACTGGTACCCAAAATAAAGGAGATGCTTCCTTCACATATCAGCTTATTGGCACAGGATGATATTGTAGCAGATAGCCTGGCACTTTACCTGAAGAACCATCCTGAAATTGAAAGTAAAATTTCAATAGAAGGTCGTCAGCAGTTCTTTACATCAGGAGATCCAAAGGTTTTTGATGCAAGTGCGTCGATATTCTTTGGAAAGCAAATTGTATCCGCTCACGCTTCTGTCTTAAAATAACAATAGGGGCTTAACTTTTGAAATATCGGGGCCTTTATCAGTCGCTTAAAATCCATTCTTGTAAAAATTACATATTGTTGACTTGATGAAGGAGGGTAAAAGAAACACATTTTAATTATTTTATTGACACTAAAGATCGGTCTAATGTGCTGTTTAGCCATTTTTTACTTTTTATTCTATTAGACTTGTCGAGATTTTCTTTCTATTTCTTTCTAGGTTCTGATAATTATTAACGGTAAATTTGCGGCTCAAACAACACACACGAATGAGTGACTCGATAAAACATGAATGCGGAATTGCCTTTATCCGCCTTTTAAAACCGCTCTCATACTACCAGGAAAAATACGGTACAGCACTTTACGGACTCAACAAGCTATATCTTTTGATGGAAAAACAGCACAACCGTGGGCAGGACGGAGCTGGAATTGCCACAATTAAACTGGATGTTAAACCCGGTCACCGTTACATCAGCAGGTACAGGTCTATGGCCCAAAATGCCGTAGCCGACATTTTCGGATACGTACAAAGTAAGTTTGTAGATATTCAAAATGAAACCCCCGAACTGATGCAGGATGCGGAATGGTTGAAACAAAATGTGAGTTTTATAGGTGAGGTTTTACTTGGCCATTTAAGGTATGGTACACACGGTAAAAATAGTATTGAAAATTGCCACCCATTTTTACGCCAGAATAACTGGATGACCAGGAACCTTGTGATTGCAGGTAACTTTAACATGACCAATGTTGATGAGTTATTAGAGCAATTGTATGAACTCGGACAGCATCCTAAAGAGAAAGCAGATACGGTTACTGTTTTGGAAAAGATAGGTCACTTTCTGGATGATGAAAACCAGGAATTGTTTGATGAATATAAAAAAGAGGGACTGGATAATGTTTCAATTACCCATAAGATTTCCGATAACCTCGACATTGCTAAAATATTAAAACGTTCAGCCAAAAACTGGGATGGTGGTTATACCATTTCGGGTATAGTGGGTAACGGTGATGCTTTCGTACTTCGTGATCCTTCGGGAATACGTCCGGCATACTACTACGCTGATGATGAAATTGTGGTTGCCGCATCTGAAAGACCAGCAATCCAGACAGCCTTTAACATCCAGTTTAAGAATGTAAAGGAAATTCAACCTGGTCACGCCCTTATCGTTAAAAAAGACGGTACGGTAACACAGGAAGTATTTAGAGAGCCTGAGGAAAAAAGGGCATGCTCATTTGAACGCATTTATTTCTCAAGAGGAAGTGATGCCGAAATCTATAAAGAAAGAAAACACCTCGGTGCATTGTTGTGCGATCAGATCCTTAAAGCCGTTAGTGCAGATCTGAAAAATACCGTATTCTCCTTCATCCCGAATACTGCGGAAGTATCATTTTATGGAATGGTAGAAGGTTTGCACAGTTATATCAGGGATGTACAAAAAGATACCTTACTTCACCGTAAGGACAGTCTGGACGATAAAGCACTTGATGAATTACTTTCTATGACGCCTAGGGTTGAGAAATTGGCCATCAAAGATGTAAAACTGAGAACATTTATTACTCAGGATGCAGACAGAGGGGATATGGTAGCGCATGTTTACGATACAACCTATGGCGTGATCAAAAATCATACAGACACTTTAGTTGCCGTTGATGATTCAATTGTAAGGGGTACAACCTTAAAACAAAGTATCATTAAAATCATCGACAGGTTGCACCCTAAGAAAATCATTATTGTTTCTTCGGCACCCCAAATCCGTTATCCGGATTGCTATGGTATTGATATGTCTAAAATGGGACAGTTTGTTGCCTTTGAAGCTGCTATCCAATTGCTAAAAGCAAGAGGAATGGAAAATGTAATCGAGGAAGTTTATCAGAAATGTAAAGCTTCTTTATTGTTGCCAAAAGAAGAAATCGTTAACCACGTAAAGGATATCTACAGACCGTTTAAACAGGAAGAAATCTCTGCTCAAATCGCTAAGATCATCACACCAGAAGAAACTATCGCTGAGGTAGAAGTGATTTATCAGACCCTGGATAACCTACATGTAGCTTGTCCTAATCATACAGGCGACTGGTATTTCTCAGGTAACTATCCAACTCCAGGTGGTAATAAGGTGGTAAACAAAGCCTTTGTAAACTGGAAAGAAGGAAATAATCAACGTGCATACTAAGTAATAGCGTTTCGCACGAAGCAGGTGTTTTTCCTGCACAAAAGAACCCCGTTTGCAAGTCTGCAAACGGGGTTCTTTTATTTTTACCCATCCGTATTTGTTAGGTAATTAAAATATTACTTAATGTATTTAAACCTCTTGTCGCTGTATCTGTCATTACCATTGTCTCAACCAGGCGTAAAAACTAACTATAATTACAGATGAAGAAACTATTATTTTTATTCATTTTCTTGCAATTTGCTGCCCCTGTATTTTCCCAAGGTCCTGATAAGGGTATTAAAAGTTTGGAAAGTAGCATTCAAAGGGTTATTCAGGAGGCCTATAAAGCCAGTGTTTACATCACTCCTTATGATTCGATCAGGAAGAAAGCCACTGGCGGCTCTTTTAGTGGGGTGGTGGTTGATACGGCAGGTTATATCCTGTCTGCGGCACATGCGGTTAAACCCAACAACCTGTATGAGGTGACTTTTCCGGATGGAAGAAAATTCCGGGCAATCGGGCTGGGCAGGATCCCGTCTAATGATGCCGCTGTGATGAAAATTGAAGAAAAGGGGAGTTGGCCGTATGCAGAAATGGGATGGTCATCTTCATTAAAGAAAGACATGCCATGTATTAGCATTGCTTACCCGGGCACCTTAGCGGCTAAAACGCCAACGGTAAGATTGGGTTATGTGGCCGAGACGGAAACAACTGAAGGTTTTATACGTACAACCTGTTTGATGGAACCAGGTGATTCAGGAGGGCCGGTATTTGATATGAAAGGAAGGGTAATCGGACTACATAGTAAAATTAATCTTTCGCTGGAGGATAATTTTGAAATCCCGGTAGATTTATATAGAAAGTATTGGACTTCGCTGATCAGGCCTGCGAGTTATGTCTCACTTCCCCCGGTTGAAAGGTTTGCTGCTGATGCCCAGATCAATGCCTTAAAAGTTGAACCTGTTATTGTGAACCTGACAGATAACCTACAAGAAATAGAACGCCGGTTGGATAAAAATGTGATGCTGATAAAAAGTCTTGTGAATGGTAACGATACAGAAATACTGGGTACCCTGGTAGATCTGAAAGGGCTTGTCCCTGAAATGATCTTAAAAGGGAAAGGTTTTTTGCTCAGTAAAAGCTCGATGGTGGGAAATGATCCCCTGGTTGAATGGAAACAGGGAAAGGTTACGATGGCCAAAGTACTAAAACGGGATGAGGATAACGACCTGGTCTTACTTCAGCTTCAGGAAAAAACTAATGGCGGTGTCGCACTTAAAAGTATAAGCCCGGATTCGGTAACCTTTGCGAAGGTAGGTAAGCTCTTAATTTCTCCTCAACCTATCGGTAATGGAGTGGTAAGTGTGCTGGGTAATACACAATTTGCTATCGCGAAAGGACCTACAGCCGCATATATGGGTGTGAATACGAGTTTAAAAGATGGAAAGGTGGTGATATCAATGGTTCAGCCACGTAGCCCCGCAAGTGCTGCAGAGCTCGAAGTTGGAGATGAGCTCAATAGCTTTAACGGGAGACCTGTTTTAAAAATAGAAGATTTGAGTAAAGAAATTTCCAAACACAGGCCTGATGATACGCTCAGTCTTCAATTGGTCAGGTCCGGCATTCCCTACAACAAGCAAATTGTACTCAAACCAAGGAGGCTAAACGAAAGACATATCGCTTACCGGTTTACTGATGGACGTAGCGAAAGAAGGGATGGATTCCAGTCCGTACTGGTTCATGATGGCAAGTTAAAGCCGGCAGAATGTGGTGGCCCCCTATATGATACCGATGGGAATTTCTATGGAATAAACATCGCCCGTGTAAGCCGCACAAGCAGCCTGACGATTCCTGCAACAGTACTTAGTAAATTTGTAAAGGATTCAGAATTGGTAGCAAACCAACAAGCTGCTGTTGTATCTGGTATTTAAACAGGAAGCTATTTTAGGCGACCGCCATGTGATTGGCGCCCAGTCTGCACCCTGTTTTGAAACAAAATACGCCTTCTATGAAGAGGCCTCAGGCGCTCTTTGCTCCCCTTCAGGAGCTTAAGAGATGCCAGCCTCAGAGTAGAATGGCTTATTTTGACCCTTATTTTGAATGATATTTCAAAAACACCTCAATAAACAATCGTATCGCAAATATCAATATAACAGCTCCTGCAATCCTATTAAGGTTCTGTATCGTCCTCTCCTTAATCCTGTACCTTAATTTGGCTGCGTAATAAGTTTTAAAACCATCAACGGTCAGCTGTGTAGTCATGGCGATAATAAAAAATACAATCTTCTCTGCCATATTATAATGTAGCTGTACAGAAATGATCCCACCAACCATTACCCAGAACATCAGTGTTGTGGGCGACAATAAACACATCAGGAAACCTTTCAGTACATAACCCCGTTTTTTTACCTTCGCAATCTCCCCGATATCATAATTTACTTTGACAGTATTAAACAAATAGTATAATCCTACGCCAAATAAAAACAGGCCGCCAACTATTCCTATGTATTCGAAATACTCAGATTTATAATCTACAAACTGGGAGCTGAATATCGTTAAGCTGATAAAAATAATGTCACTTAGAATAACGCCTATGGCCAATGAAAAACCGGCTTTAAATCCTTTTTCAATGCTGGTTTTGATCATTGAAAAGAATACCGGTCCTGTTAAAAAAGAAAATAAAATCCCCGCACCAATCCCTTGTAATATAGCTTCAAACATTCACCTAACGTTATATATTGTGCTAATATGCGATTTTAAACATAAATTAGCCTCAAAAAAATCTATCCTTTTATAATAAATATATAAATAAAACGCCGGCGATATTTTAAAAGTATTGGTAGCATAATGAATAGCATGACAGTAAAACCGAGTTTCAACCATATTTTTATGAATTTGGCCACCGATCTGGCATTTCGTTCGCATTGCGTTCGTGCACAGGTTGGGGCAGTTTTAACAAAAGACACCCGCATCATCTCTATCGGATATAACGGCCCACCTGCCGGAACACACAATTGCGATGAAGAATGGGCAGAATCGGGTTGTGCAAGGGATTCTAAAGGCAGTTGCTCACTGGCACTCCATGCCGAAGAAAATGCAATCTTGTATGGAATGAAAAACGGGTCGAAAATTGAAGGTGCTACCCTGTATACCACCTTGTCGCCCTGCATCGCTTGTGCCCGGTTAATCCTGTCTTCCGGTATTAAGATCGTTTATTATAGAGATTCCTATGCAGCGTACAAAGGCTTACCAAGTGATGAAGGCGTTGATTTTTTAAAGAGATTTGGCGTGGAAGTCATTAAGTATTCTTAACTTTGGCCATGCTAGAAAAAATCATAATTCTCGATTTTGGATCCCAATATACACAGTTAATTGCACGTCGGGTACGCGAGTTAAACGTTTATTGCGAAATTCATCCTTTCAATAACATTCCTGAGATTACTTCAGACGTAAAAGGTATTATTTTTTCAGGTAGTCCATACTCTGTACGCCAGGAAGATGCACCACAAATAGATTTGAAAAAGTTCCACCTTAACTACCCTGTATTAGCGGTTTGTTATGGTGCACAATATATCGCACAACATATGGGCGGAGAGGTTCAGGCCTCCTCTACACGTGAATACGGACGTGCCAACCTTAATTTTGTTGCCGAAGGAAATAAACTTTTTAAGAATATAGCCCTTGATTCACAGGTATGGATGTCTCACGGTGATACCATTACCAGGATTCCTGAGAACTTTGAACTGATTGCAAGCACTGACAGTGTAAAAGTTGCTGCTTTCCAGGTAAAAGATTCTGAAACCTACGCAATTCAGTTTCACCCAGAGGTAACGCACAGTACTGATGGTAAACAATTGTTGGAAAACTTCCTGGTAGACATCTGCGGATGCAAACAGGAATGGACACCAAACGCATTTGTTGAAACTACAATTGCTGATCTAAAAGCAAAACTTGGAAATGATAAGGTTGTCCTTGCACTTTCGGGAGGAGTAGATTCCAGTGTTGCCGCTATTTTATTACACAAAGCAATAGGAACAAATTTACACTGTATTTTTGTTGATAATGGCCTTTTACGCAAGGATGAATATGAAGGCGTATTAGAGCAATACAAACATCTTGGATTAAACATTAAAGGTGTTGATGCTAAAGAACGCTTTTTAAGTCAGCTTGCGGGGGTAAGTGACCCTGAGTTGAAACGTAAAGCGATCGGAAGGGTATTCATTGAAGTATTCGATGATGAAGCACACCAGGTACAGGATGTGAAATGGTTGGCACAAGGTACCATCTATCCTGATATTATTGAATCTGTTTCTGTTAAAGGCCCCTCTGCTACCATTAAATCCCACCATAATGTAGGTGGATTGCCTGACTTTATGAAGTTAAAAGTAGTGGAACCACTTAACACCTTGTTCAAAGACGAAGTGAGAAGAGTGGGTACTTCTTTAGGTTTAGAGCATTTTATCATCGGACGCCATCCTTTCCCTGGGCCAGGTTTGGCCATCAGGATTTTGGGAGAAGTAACCGCAGAGAAAGTTGCCATCCTTCAGGAGGCAGATGCCATTTATATAAACAACCTGAAAGAAGCAGGCCTATACGATAAAGTATGGCAGGCAGGAGCAATTTTCCTTCCTGTACAGTCGGTAGGGGTAATGGGTGATGAGCGTACTTACGAGAATGCAATTGCTTTACGGGCTGTTGAATCTGTTGATGGTATGACCGCCGACTGGTGTCATTTGCCATATAACGTACTCGCTAAAATTTCTAATGAAATAATTAACAAAGTAAAAGGAATAAATCGCGTTGTATATGATATTAGCTCAAAACCACCAGCCACAATTGAGTGGGAATAAGTACTGGATCATTATACTTTCGGCGTTATTGCTATCGGCCTGTTCACCAAAAATAAAACCGGTAACCAAGAAGCCCGAGCCCCCGAAACAAGTCGAAAAAATAGAAAAGCCTGCTGAAAAATTTAAGCAGGCTAATATTTCTTTGCTTGTTCCTTTTCGTTTAAACGAAATCAAGCTTAAGACAGCAACAAAAGCTGAAGTAGAAAAAGCGGCTATGGCAATTGATTTTTACCAGGGTTTTAAACTCGGGGTAGATTCTGCAGCGGCACTTGGTCAGAATTTTAAGCTTAAGGTTTATGATACCCAGGATAACAATACGCAAATTGCAGGTTTAATAGATAATGGTGGATTAGTAGGGAGTAACCTGATCGTTGGCCCCGTATTTCCTGATGGATTAAAATATATTACAAATTATTCCATATCGAGGAATATTCCAATTGTAAATCCATTGGCTGCTTCGCAGCCCTCGGAATTTGTGAACCCTAACCTCATATCAATTGTCAATAACATTGACCTGCATGCGGAAAAGATAGGTAACTATATCGCTAAAAATTATAACCCGGCAAATACGGTAATCGTACTGATCAATCCGAAAACAGCCAGTGATGAGGTATTTGCGAAACCCTTAAGGACGTATTTTGCGAATGCGAAAAAGCCCTTTACTGTTCAGGAATACGGTTCGGTGTTTACGATGGAAACTAAAGTTGTAAAGGGGAAACAGTATGTAATCCTGGTAAGCTCATCGGATAAAAAGTTTGTCGTGCCTACGCTGGATAAACTGATGAAGTTAAAGAAAACTGGCTTGAATGTTTCGGTTTTCGGACATCCTGACTGGATCAAACAAAATTACAGCACAGATCAGTTGCAGGCTTTAAATACAATTGTATCCAGTTCCTACAAGGTTGATTATACCCGGCCAGAGGTGAATAATTTTATTAAGAAATACAGGTTGTTGTTCAATTTTGAACCTGGGGAATACGCTTTCAAAGGGTTTGATATCGGTTATTATTTTGGACGGTTACTTTCAATTTATGGTGAAGATTATATAAAACACCTCACCAGAGAAAACTATAAAGGCCTCCATAACTCCTTTCGTTTTAAACATGATCATGAGCTTGGATATATCAATACAAGCCTGATGCTGTTACGTTATAAGAACTTTGCTTTAAATATTGTAGAATGAGAGTAGAACACCAGATCAGGGCATTTGAGCAGATCTTTAACAGCTACGATGGCGCCTTACCGTTACACCGTTTTTTGTTTACTTACTTTAAGCGCAATAAACAAATGGGCTCGTCAGACAGGCGATGGGCATCACGATATATTTATAGCTTTTTCAGACTGGGAAAAGCCCTGATTAAGGAAGACAGAACCGTACGACTGGCGATCGCAGATTTCCTTTGTAATCAAAGTTCAAGCCTGGTAATCGAAGCCTATTTGCCTGCCATAAAAGAGAATGTTGCGCTTTCGGTTAAGGCAAAACTTAAATTGGTTGGTTCAGCATATCCCACATTTGAACTTTCTGATGTTTTTAGTTTCCATGAAGCACTATCCGGGAGTATTGAAAAACAAGACTTCTTTGAATCATTCTTTACCCAGCCTGATCTCTTTATCAGGACAACTCATGAGCAACAGGATAAAATAGCAGAGGTATTGGATCGGGAAGGGATAGCTACCGAAAAAATCGGAACGCATACACTGGCTGTTCCAAATGGTACCAAACTGGACCAGGTTTTAACTACTGAACAGTTATATCAGGTACAGGATCTTTCCTCTCAGCAAACCGGTGCTTTTTTCGGGCCCCAACCCTGGGATAAATGGTGGGATTGCTGTGCGGCTTCAGGCGGAAAATCATTGCTACTGCATGACCTTGAGCCGAAAGTAGAGCTACTGGTTAGTGATATAAGGGAAAATAGCCTAAATAATCTTGATGAACGGTTCAGGGCAGCAGGATTAAAAAAGTATCAGAAAAAGGTATTAGACCTGCTTCAGAACAACGACCAGGATCTTCATCATTATGAATTTGACGGGATCATTCTGGATGCGCCTTGCTCAGGATCAGGAACATGGGGGCGGACACCAGAGATGCTTTATTATTTTGAGCAGCATAAAATCAGCTATTTCTCTAAATTACAGAAGGCCATCGCAACCAATATTGTAAAATATCTGAAAGAAGGTAAACCGTTGATTTATATCACCTGCTCTGTATTTAAGGAAGAAAATGAAGAGGTCATTGCATATTTACTGGAAAACCTTCCTTTAAAGTTAGAGAAGATGGAACTCATCAAAGGTTATCATCATAAAGCCGATACCATGTTTGTGGCCCGTCTGACAAAATTAGTGTAAGGCAAACTGTAAAGTTTTTTCATTACCGAACATACTGTGACACGGGACAAAAAAAGGCTAATTTCTTTTGCTTTTCTTTTGCTCCTCTATTGGTTCTCTTTTGCTATCCTTTTGCTCAGACCGAAAGAAAAGCAATAAAGGAGCAAGTGGAAACCAAGCTTAAAGACCCGGAAGATGCGCCTGAAAACCAGCGATTAATGAATGCGGACTAAGAGAAAACAATAGGAGTAAAAGATTATAAACCGGTATTGTTTCTGAATAGTTTAATCGCAATAGCCAGCAGAATAATACCAAATGCCTTTCTCAATACATTTAGTCCTGATTTACCAAACAGCTTTTCTAAACGTTCCGTATTCTTTAAAACAAAGTAAACGAACATCATATTGATCAGTATGCCCACAATAATATTTTGCGTGGCATATTCTGTTTTTAAAGATAATAATGTAGTCATCGTTCCCGCACCTGCAATGAGGGGAAAAGCCAGAGGGACAATAGATACCGTTTCTGGCGCATCTCCTTCTTTAAATATGGTTAAACCAAGTACCATCTCCATAGCAATAAAAAAGATTACCATCGAGCCCGCGATGGCAAATGACGCCACATCTAAGCCGATAACCTTTAGCAAGGTCTCCCCGGCAAATAAAAAGATGATCATTAAAACCGTAGCGACTATGGTTGCCTTTTCCGACTGGATATGCCCCGCCTTCTTTCTAAGCTCAATTACAATAGGAATAGCGCCCAAAATATCAATGATGGCAAACAATACCATTGAGGTAGATAGGATTTGACTGAAATTAAATTCCATAGCAGTAGATTTATTTTACAAAGTAACGGAAAAAAATAACCGTTCTCCTTATCGCTGGAATGTTTTAGCCTTGAAGAAAGGCGAAACATTCCGAGGCTCTTCAGAGAAGGTGATTTTTTTTGTAAAGTAGCGCGGCTGGTTATGGAGGCTATTGAAAGGGCTTTATTGTTAGCCATCTTTTAAATACCATATTTAACTATTAAAGCACTGAGCTGTTTAATGCATCTTGCTGGCTTTTTTTCATCCTGAACAATAATCCGGAATGGGCCATCTGAAACCGACAAAAGTTTTCCATCTGCTTTATCGGCGAGTATAACAGCCCTGTCTGTATAACCACTATCGAGCTCTGCAAGAGCGAAAATAACCTGATATCCGTCCCTTGCTTCTGCAAGCAGGTACTTTGTCAGATGCGCTCCCCTTAATTCTGCGCCTAAGGTGACCCCAGCTTTTTTTAACAGATCCGAAAGTAAAATGCCTGAATAAGTATGATCGTAGCCATCTTTGTCTTTCCTAATTACCGTGGTTTTTTTGAATTCAAGGAAGTTCGTTTCGTCAATAACCAATGGGGTTGTGACTTCGCCGGTTATTTTTACTGTCGCTTTATTGACTAAAGTTTGTGCCTGGATAAATGTTGAAATGCTGAACAGCACAAATAAGAGGGTAGTTTTTAAAATTTTCATAAATTATTAAATACAAGGTTTATAAAATAGTTTCTGCCTGCTTCAGGGAATCCTTCGCTGAGGGTGTAGTTCTTGTCAAAAATATTGTTTATACCGCCTTCCAAGCTAACTGATCGGTAGAGCTTTAGCCGTCCGCTGATGTTGGCAATGGCAAATTCGCCAGATTTAGTGCCATAATTGGTGCTGTACCTGGAAGAGTTGTATTCAGCGCTTGCCATCACTGACATTTTTTCCTTAAGCTGATACATAGTGGTTGCCAGGACTTTGTGTTCAGGTACATCAGTAAATCTCAATGTGGGATTACTTAGGTTGCTGCGATGAATATTGTTATATTGTATGCCAGCCTTCCAGGATTTCTTGATGGCATAGTTCAACAAAAGTTCAGCACCATAAAATTTGGCCTTGCCGGTGTTTTGGAGTTGATAAACATTGGGTTGAACATTATTTACCTGCTGTATAGCATCTGATACACGGCTATAAAATAAATTTGCCTCAATCTGCAGTTTCTCGCCAAAACTACCGGTATACCCTGTCTCGTAGTGTGTAGCGGCTTCAGATTTTAGATGGGGATTAGGTATGGCTGCACCCATACGGTAAGAATACCTGTCCTTAATTGTAGCAAATCTGGATTTACGCGCCGCAGAAAAGTTAAGTTTGTTACTTGCATTAAGGTGGTAAATAGCTGCCAATTGTGCATTTAAAGCATAGTTCTCGTTTTCAGGCAGACCAGTAACCACTTTGGTGGTCGAATTATAGTTCTGTGCCTGCAGACTGTGGCGCATGTTTACATTGATACCGGGGAGTAATGTTAGTTTTTCGGCAATATACCAGGTGTCCTCTACGCCAATAGATGCAGTGTAATCTCTGAATGTGCGAACAGGTTCCCCTAAATTGTACTCCTTGTGACGATCGGTTTTAAATTGTGCAGAGGCTTTAAGGTCATGTTTTAAATTTAACTTGTTTGAATATTCAAGCGATCCGCCATAGGTATCATCGTTGTAAAAACTCTGAAAGGCAGAAGCCTTCTTTTGAGTAGTGTAGGTATTGTCGTCAAAAGCACTCAACAGATTGCTGAATTTGTCATAAAATAACCTGGTTTTGACGGCACTTTTACTGTTGATTTCTGTATTGGAGATAAAATAAAGACTTTCTTTGTTCCAATATGGCCATTGCCAGAACCTTGCTTTTTGCAAGGGATCATTACCTACATAGGGAGGGTTCCCTTTTTCACCTTTTTGGTTTACATAACTGAGGGCGTATTCATCATTAGCTTTTGGCGTATAGCCAACTTTAAAAGTGTATTTAGTATCTTCCCTGAAAGCATTATTTCTATTCCCACCGTCTTCATTTGGCTGGGCGGTAAAATCTTCGGATAGGGGAAATCCTTTTTGTTTAAGTTGCGAAGCACTCCCCTGTACATAGAATTTTCCGAAATTTGATCCTGCATTTAGGTTCAGACGATGACCTTGTCCACTTAGCCACCCTGATCGTGCATCAAACTCCAATTGCTTTACAGGCTTTCTGGATACAATGTTGATTGCTCCGCCCATTGTATTTGCACCATAAGTAACCGATGAAAAACCTTTATCTACACTAATGCTGGAAACATCAAAAGTTGTGAAACGCGCAAGGTCTACATAACCATCGTAGGGTACATATATAGGTATGCCATCGATAAAGACTGGTACCTGTCTCAAATCAAAACCGCGGACAAATACGACAGATTCATTTCTGGCACCTACGCTTGATAACGTTACCCCCGGCAATAGGTTTAAGGCATGTGAAACGTCTAGTTTATTAAAAGATTCGATCTGTTGGCTATTGATGGTGGAATTTTCACTGTTTCTTTTTCCATTCACGTTTACCTCACCAAGCTTAAAGACCCGTTTGGTTATGGACAGGCTGTCGGAAATGGGTTGGCTGGTTTGAGCAATGGCGCAGGATACTGAGAAAAGTATAAAAAAAGATAAGTAAATTTTAAGCATAGCGGTTAGTTTTTAGATGGAAAGAATGTATTTTCGGTTGTTCGACAAAGTTTTTAGCTTTGTAAATCCTGATAAAAAGCTGTACAAAAATTTATGAAGAAAGGTAAATGTTGTGATCTTGAAAGCTGCCTGATGTGTAGTCTGGTACTTAAGGAATGGAAGCTTGCGATCGACGGTCACCGTAAAAATTTCATAGCCAAAAAAGGAGAACAGATTTTTAAAGAAGGAGATCCGGTGACGGGTGTATATTTTGTATATCAGGGAAATATTAAAGTGCATAAACACTGGGGAGATAAGGAGCTGATTGTACGTTTTGCGAATTCCGGCAAAATCTTTGGCCATCGTGGATTGGGCAGTCATAGTTCCGTTTACCCCATTTCTGCGACGGCCCTTGAAGAGACTTCCCTTTGTTTTATAGAATTGGATTTTTTTATGTCTACTTTGAAGGTGAACCATAATTTTGCCTTTAATTTGATGTTATTCTATGCAGATGAACTTCAGGAGTCGGAAAAAAAGATGCGTAACCTGGCACTGATGTCTGTTAAAAGCAGACTTGCAGTTGCACTCTTGCAACTAAAAGACCAATTCGGGCTTAATGAAACAGGTAGCCTAAACCTTGAACTTAGTAAACAGGACCTGGCAGCTTATACAGGTGCTACCTATGAAACTGTATTCAGAATGACAACAGAACTGGTTAGCGAAAAATTGATCACCCTTTCCGGAAAACAGATCAACATTATAAATGAAGAAAAACTAAGATTCCTTACACAGGAATCTTAGTTCATTAAAACTTATATCCAATTCCTATACCTGGGTTCCATTTTCCGTCCTTGCTGCTTGTTTTGGCATTGTAGTACACCGGAACCTGGATGGCCAGATGCTTATAAATTGCTGTGATACCTGCACCCAAGTTGGGTGTAATGATCGAATTTTTTGGTGCTCCGGCTGCTACTTTGTCCTTCTTAATGCGTAAACTGGGGAGTAAGCCAACTAACACCGCAAACGGTTTTTTAGAAAACTTAATTGCCGGTCCCGTACAATTGACGTACGCACCCTGATCTACATAGCCGACAACAATTACACCTTCAAAAAGCGTGGCTTTGGTTTGCAGGGCACTGCCAGGGCTTTGCGACTGTGCTGCTAAACTAAGCATGCAAAAACTAAAGAATAAGATTACTGTTTTTTTGTAATGATTTGTCATATGTGAAAGTTTAAATGGTTGCTGTGTTGTGGTTGCTGAAAGTTTGAAGCTTATGAAGCGGAAGGGTTTTGTAATTTCCTTTTTTAATTAATTTATGCATAGAAAAGCTGGGTAAACTGTCAGCTATCAATTCATGATAAAACATTTTTAAAGACGATGAAGTGTATATAGCGCATAGAGGTTCGATAAACTCGTCTCGCTCATATAAATAGTGGTCGAAACCGGGGAATGATATTCTAGCATCCAATAATGCCTTTAAAGTCTCCGTATCCATATCCGTCATGTCGCAGGCCAGGAGTAACAGGTCGTCGTTAGGATATTGAAGGTGTGTGCTTAATAAACCTTTCAATGGCCCTTTTGCATTGGTCTGATCAATCACCAGTTGTGATGAAGAAAAGAAATGGCTATACGTAGGCAATTGCATAGGGTTGATGGATACACAGACAGGGATGTTTAACTGTTTCAGTTTGCGGAATGCAAGTGTCGCCCAGTTGTCAGTTCCAAAGGGAAGCATGCCCTTGTCGGTTCCCATACGTTTGCTCTCTCCACCACATAATACTACAGCCCTGATCATACTGATTCCAGTTCGTAGACGTGTTTATTCACATCTCCGGTAGTTTTCTGGCAATTGCAATTGCCTCCCCACTCTTTGCTACCATCTTCAAAATACTCACATTTCCAGATAGGGACTTCATGTTTAATGCGGTTAATGATGTACCGGTTGCTGGCATAAGCGGCTTCGCGATGTACAGAAGCTGTAATTACCACTACTGCAGATTCCGAAATTTTCACTTTTCCTATCCTGTGCTGCGCCTCTGCAATGCTTAGACACCATCGGTTTCTTGCAGCCAGTAAAATTTCGGCTATCATTTTGGAAGCCATACTGGTATGTGCCTCATACTCCAGGAACCTTACGGATTTGCCAATGTTGTGGTTTCTGACCTCCCCACTGAACAATACTACAGCTCCGGCCGATGGACAGTGTGATTTCTGGAGGAGACCGGCTAAATCTATTTCTTTTTTTGTGATGTAATCCATATTACCCTCCGCTGCTTGGTGGAATGACAACGATATGCTCATTCCCTTTTAATACATATTGATCATTTACAAATTCATCATGCAAGGCAAAACGACAACGTTTTAGTACAGGAACCGCATTTGGATTCATCTGTCCAAGCTGAACCCTGAGTTCTGAAATTGTGCCGACTTTTACCTTGAGCTCAAACTCCTTTTTAAAAAAGTCTTTTAATACAGCAAATACTTGTATTCTCATTTTTTTATCCTCCTATATGAAGCATGCTTAGTTTGCTCCCTGTAAATTTTATGGTTTGTTTTTGTGCCAGCGCCTCCTTTAACCGGAGGTCAAGCACTGGTGGTTCTAAAGTGCCCTTGATTGATATAGGATGGTTGTCGCTAAGGCAACCATAAATGTTTCCATAAACATCCAGTCTTAAACGATCGCAATCCTTACAGAAGGGCTGACTTTCGTTGGCGATAATGCCGAAAATATTACCTTCTTCTGTTTGCCAGTAATTAGCGGTAGCCCCTGTTTTTCTGTTGATGGGTGTAAAGCGGTGTTGTGTACTGATGAGCTGTAGTATTTCAGCCTGAGAAAAAAAATATTCATCGGCTTTTCCGTGTAGATGGCCCATCGCCATGATCTCCAGAAATCTGATGATGATCTCTCGCTCCGCAGCATATTTTAATAAAGGAATAACCTGGTCGTGGTTCATACCTTTCATAATGACCGAGTTTATTTTTACAGCAATACCCGCCTGTAGCGCTGTGTCTATACCTCGTAAGGTCTGATCCAGCCCATGCCTTCTGGCCATCATAAAAAAGGTTAAGGGATCTATAGCATCCAATGAAACATTGATGGCTGTGAGCCCGGCCGCTTTTAATGCGGGCACCTGTTTTTGAAGCAACAGGCCATTGGTTGTAAGGTTAAGATCTGAAATGCCCAGCGCTTTTGCTCCCCTGATCAGAGCGGGAAGTTCTCGGTAGAGCAATGGCTCACCTCCTGTAAAGCGAATGGTATTGAAGTTCAGGCGTTCATGTAATTTAACCACAAGGCCCATCAGTTCTTTTGGTTTTAATCCATGATCTTTACTTGCTGAACGATTATTGCGGTTTTCCTCATTGCTGTAGCTGCAATAGGTACAAGCCAGATTGCAGGTGTTGATCAGACTGATCCTTAGTGTTTTGAATGTTCTCCCGAGGTGGTCTCTAATTGCTTCCATCACATAAAAAATAAAAGTTTAACAGATGCTATCGCTAGTACGGCGCTTAACAGGTAGCGAACAGTGACGTGCTGAAAGCGGCTGGCCCCCCAGTAAGCTCCGGTAATACCTCCTGCGGCGGCCATAATAAACCAGTTGATCGCGGATGGAGTAATCAACAATGCTGCTGAGCTGCCCAATAGACCACTGAAAGAGTTTAAAACAATAAAGAGGGCAGATGCTGCAGCAGCTTCTTTTACATTTGCCCAGCCCAGTAAAATGAGTACAGGGCTCAGAAATATACCACCTCCAATGTTTAACATGCCTGAAAGTCCACCAAGTAGGGTTCCGATCAGTAAAGCGGGCAGTACCTTCACCGTTTTTGTCGTTTCGCTTTCCTTTGGATTGATCCCAACTAATTTAACAATTGGAAGTATCAGTGCCAATCCAAGTAAATAATGGTAAATGTTGCCTTCGAGTGAATATTTAGAACCAATAAAAGCAGCAGGAACGGAAGTGATTAGAAATATCCTACATAATTTCCATCTGAAATAACCGGCTTTCCTGAACTGAAAAAATCCCATTCCAGCTACCAGGATATTTAAAATAAGGATGAGGGGCTTATAAGTGGTAACGGGAATAGAGAATATGGAAAGTACGGCAATGTATCCACTGGCACCCCCGTGCCCGACAGACGCATAAAGAAAACCTACGAGATATAAAGATAATGCGATGCTGATGTCAATTTCCATAGCTTAAAGGAGATGAAGGGTTTCTTTTATAATTGAGGTGAATTCAACAAGGTTGGTTTCGCAAGTCGGACAGCAATAGGCGTCCGGCAGTTCGCTGAAAGGTGTACTGGCAGGTATCCCACTGTCTTCATCCCCCCAGGCTTCATCGTAAATGCTCAGGCAATGTGGACATTGTTGCACATAAGTAATTTCGGGTTCAGCAGGATCACCTGTTTCGTAATAACTATCTGTTTGTACCCCGGCGGCCAATGTTTGTGATTGATAATAGTGTTCACAAAGATCAATGAGTCTGGGTAGTAAATCTGTCTTGCCGACTCCTTGGGCATAAGTGTGATAATGCTTTGAATTGGGATTAAAATCTGCAGTGTGCAGCAGGTCAAATAGCACGTTTGCATTTGCAGGATCAGTTGTATTTTGCTTTCTGATAATGATAGAGCCAAAAAGGCCGCTTTTAGGATTGATTTTAATGGCGAAGCAAAGCTTGAAGGTCCTCACATCAGCCTCATTAAATTCCCTGATCAGTTCGTGTTTCAATTGCAGGCCCTCTTCGCACAAATCTTCAGTCTGCCAGTTCAGCTCATTGGAAGCATGGCGTACATTGATCCTGTTCTTATCCAGCGCAATATTCCATAATTTCCGGTCTGCAGGTGCTACGCCTTTGATGATAATGGATTTCCATGGGGTGGTATAAAGTTGCCCGATACGGCTTTTGCCGCAAATGTCGCATAGCTCTCTCAAAAAGGTAACCGGGAATAACTCATTTCTGCGATAAATGCCCAGCCAGTACTTATCATTATATTTATTGAAACCTTCATAATAAGGCACTTGAAAATCAGGTAGCTTTAATAAGGACGAAGGCGCTTGAAAAATAAACTTGCCACTGCTGTTCAGCGCTGCTTCCAGCTGTAGTCCGTCAGCCTCGGTCTGGTCATAATATAAATCCCGTCGGCTCAAAATTGTATGTTCGATCATTTCGCTTAGTACACCAATGTCTTCCGAATAAACCAGTGAAGACCAATAGTAAATGTTATTGGTTTTCGGGAACCTTACATATAAGTGCCAGTAATTGCCAATGTCTGAAGAAATGAAATTTAAGTTTCCACTAAAAAAGGGGACCAGCGTCTGGCTATCATCAACGAGGTTTATTTTGAGTTTTGGCGCATAGCTAAATGTATCTAAGATGTCTTTATAAACTCCTTCACGCAACCAATTTGAACTGTTGAATAGATCTTCGGCAACATATGAGCTTACAATATTGGGATGCAGGTCTGCATCAGTTTCGAAATCGGTATCCGAGATCAGGAAGCTATGTTCAATATCTTCCAGCTGCAGCTCATTTGCTGAAAAATAGAGCTGTTGACGGGTGCCAAAACTTATATTTTGTATACCTGCATGATCCAGTATTTCCAGGATCGCCGATAGGTCGCCTACTGAAACGATCCCTCCCGTAAGATTGACTTTGATCTGATGGTTTTTAAGTTTACTGTTTTCCATGTTAAAGTATTTCTAAGGATTGTGTAGACAGTACCTGCTCAAGAATAAGTTTCACTTCCGGCTTACATGAACCACAGCCCATACCGGCACCCGTTGTTTGGCAAAGCTGTGCCAGGTCCTGGCAGCCCGATGAAATTTTATCATGAAGGTTGCCAGTACCCACATTGTTACAACTGCATACGAGCTTACCACGCATAGGCTCTGCCTTTTTTCCGCTCCTGAGCAGTTGAAGTCGTTTATCACTTAATTCCGTTTTATTCGCAATCAGATCACGGAACTCTAGAAATTCACTCTTGTCACCGATTAGGATAGTGCCGACAAGTTTGTCCTGGTGGATGATACATTTTTTATAATACCGCTTTGCTTTATCAATGAATACAATTTCTTCGTAGTCCGGCTGATCGGGGCATTCAGAAAGACCAATACTGCAAAGGTCAAATCCATGAATTTTTATGATGTTCATAAAGAGGCTGCCTTGGTAATAGGAACTGATATCTCCGTTATGAAACTTTGCTACCACCTCCGCCTGCTGCTCCGCGGCTGCGGTTATGCCATACAGGGTACCTTCAAACTCCGCAATTTCACCGATGGCATATATCGATGGATCGCTGGTTTGCAGGCGTTCATTGACTAGTACCCCCCGTTTGCAGTCCAGCCCGCATTCCCGTGCCAGCTCAATGTTCGGAGTGGTACCAATGGCCAGGATTACTGCGTCACAGTTTATTCTCCTTCCGCTTTTTAATTCAATCCCTGTTAGTTTTGAGCGGCCATAATAGAGCTGTACTTCATCATTGTAATAAATGTCGCAGCCCTGATCCACCATTTCTTCATGCAAAAGCTGACTGCCTAGCGGGTCCAGCTGCCGGTTCAAAAATCTGGATACCCGTTGTACCACCGTAATGCGTACACCAATTTCACGTAAAGAAGCGGCCATTTCGAGGCCGAGCAAGCCGCCACCTACAATGGCGACATGTGCATTTTTAGGAATGTGTTTTTTAAAATTGTCTGCATCGCTGCGGTTACGCATAGTAAAAATGCCCGGTAACGAAGGCGCATTTTTAGGTAAGGTTGCCCTGCTTCCTGTCGCCATGATCAAGATGTCATATGGGGTTTTACGACCGGCAACATCGGTCACCTGTTTTTTCTCCCGGTCTATTTTTTCAATACCTATACCTCTCTGGTGTTTGATGTTATATTCTGGTTCTTCCTCGTCCTTCATTTTTACCAGCTGCTCCCATTTTTGGGTACCGCTGATGTAATCGGGTAGCATAACCCTGTTGTAAAAAGGGAGGTTCTCTTTACTGAAAACGGTGATGTGGTCCTCTTTATTAATCTCCCTATAGGATCGTACAAAGCCGTGTGCACCTGCGCCCGCACCAATAACAACAATGCGTTGAAATTCCTTTTGGTACCTTTCTATACTAACTGCACAGTATTTAAAATCTGGTTCTTTTGATATAGGATCTACGATGGTGCTGGTAATATTATTCGCCCGGTTGAGATCTGAACCCAGAATTTTGCCCCAATGCATCGGAAGGAATACCACCCCTTGTTTTATCGTCGCTGAAACTTTGGCTTTTACCTGTACTTCGCCACGTCTGGATCTGACTGTGATTACCTGGTCATCTGAAATATTAAGCAGAATTGCGTCAACAGGATGAATTTCCAGGTATGCGTGTTTAATGTGTTGTTTCAGCTTACTTACCTTACCTGTTTTAGACATGGTATGCCATTGATCACGAACACGACCGGTAGTGAGGATAAAAGGAAAGTCTTCGTCGGGCAGTTCACTGTTTAGCTGGTCTGAAGGACTGTGTATGACCGCTCTTTTTGAAAGGGTAGGAAACAGGTGATTGGAGAATAATCTTTTTGTACCTGTTAAAGTCTTTTTATTGTATGGCCATTGTATTGTTTTACTGTCAATCTGCTTGTAGTCCAGTCCATTGATGTCGATGTTTGATTTATGAGTGAGTTTTGTATGCTCCTTATAAATATCTTCCATGCATTTATAGGCAAAGCCCTTATAGCCCATTTTTGTGGCAAACCGACAGATGATCTCAGCATCTGGTAACGCTTCTCCTGGAGCTGTTGTTACTTTTTGAAGGTGACTTATCCTTCTCTCTGAATTTGTCATTGTACCTTCTTTTTCTGTCCATGCAGCGGCGGGTAAAATCACATCAGCATAAGCCAGTGTTTCGGCTTTGTCGGTAATTTCCTGAACAACTACGAACTTGGCTTTTTTTAAAGCCTGCTCCGCAAAACGGGCATTTGGTAAGCTGGTTAAGGGATTGGTGCAAAGAATCCATATTGCTTTTAGCCGGCCGTCGTTTAAGGCTTCAAACATCTCCGTTGCGGTAAGTCCGGCCTTTCCGGAAATGGTTGTTCCGCCCCAAAATTGCTGTACTTCCTTACGATGGGCTTCATTGTTCAGGTCGCGGTGCGCGGGTAAAAGGTTGGATAATCCACCTACTTCCCGTCCACCCATGGCGTTGGGCTGACCGGTCAGAGAGAAGGGACCTGATCCAGGTTTTCCGATATGGCCGGTAATCAGGTTTAGGTTAATCAGGCTAAGATTTTTGTTTACACCGATAGAGCTTTGGTTCAGCCCCATAGTCCACATGGTTAAAAAGCCTTTTGCATCACCAATATAGCTGGCAGCAAGTTCAATGTCTGCAACTGTAACACCACAAATCAATGCAGATGCTGCCAGTGTTCTTTCAAAAACTTTTTTGTGATAAGCTTCAAAGCCCTCGGTATGCTTGTCAATAAAATTGATATCAATACTTCCCTGCTCAATAAGTGCCCTTCCTATGGCGTGGTTTAAGGTTACATCAGTACCTGGATTAATCTGAAGGTGAAGGTCAGCTAAGCTACAGGAATCCGTTACCCGTGGATCTACAATAATGAGTTTAACTGTTGGATTCGCGGCTTTATGTGCTTCTACCCGGCGCCAGAGGATGGGGTGGCACCATGCTGGGTTGGCACCGGTAACCAGGAAACAATCAGCCAGTTCAATATCGTCATAACATACGGGTATGCTGTCTTCTCCCAGCGCCATTTTATAAGCGGTAACTGCACTACTCATGCATAATCGGGAGTTGGTGTCAATATTGTTGCTGCCAATAAAGCCTTTTATCAGTTTGTTAATGACGTAATACTCTTCAGTAAGGCATTGTCCTGATGCATAAAAAGCAACAGAATCAGGTCCGTATTTGTCGATAAATGTCTTAAATACAGCTGCTGTCCGGGTCAAAGCATCATCCCAGGCTACTCTTTGTAAGGGCATGCTTTTGTTGTATCGCATTTGCGGATACAGTAACCTGTCGCTTTTATCGTTAACTGTATATTGAAGATTGAGCCCTTTGCTGCAAAGCATACCACGGTTTACCGGATGGTCTTTATCACCTTCAACAGCTATGTTCTCATTTTTATCCACAGTTATTTTTACGCCACAGCCCACCCCGCAATAACAGCAGGTACTCGTGTATGTCTTGTTTCTGTGCGCCGGCATAAATAAATCCTTAATGGTAAATGTTAGGCTTGTAGTAATTCTGATTTTAGGATTTCTGTTTTTTCCGCTCCCTTAACCTGAAATTTTGTAATAAAGACAACTAGTCCGATAATGGCAACCCCAATTCCAATGTAGTGGAAAGCATCTGCGTAGGTCAGGTGTTCTGATTTAAACAGGAAGCCAACCAGCATGGCACCAATGTTTCCACCCGCGCCAACAATGCCGCTTACTGTTCCGATGGAGTCTTTATTGATAAAAGGTACAATCCCATAAGTCCCACCATTAGCCATTTTAAGGAATAGGGCAAAAAACAACATGGCGGCAATGGCTAAGCCTAAGGTGTGTGACTGCGCAAAAAAGCTGATTCCAATGCCTTCCAATAATAGTAAAGCGCCAAGCAATAAGCCTTTTCCACGCAGTCCATAAGATTTTCCGACTTTGTCGCTCACATATCCTCCAAGTGCCCGGGCAAAAATGTTCATTCCTCCAAATATACTGGCCATGGCACCGGCCATGATCATGGAAGCTCCAAACTGGTCTGTAAAAAATGTTGCCGCAACATTGTCTACCGTAATTTCAATTCCAAAACAGGCAGCGTAAGCTAATGCGAGTACCCAGGTGCGATAGTCTTTCAGTGCAGCGGCAAAAGAGCCTTTTTTTGCTTTTTTAGGATTAGTGCGCTCCAGCTCTTTAAAATTTCCGGCGGGAGTATCTTTTGTATATTTGTAATAGATAAATGCCATGATCAACAGGATTACTCCTGGTACTACCATGGCCAGACGCCAGGAATCGGCGGCACTCACGAAACCCAGGCCAGCGAAACCAGCCGCTATAAGTGGCATAATTAAATTGGTTACGCCGCCGCCCAAATTTCCCCATCCACCTGTTACGGCATTAGCTGTGCCTACCACATTGGGGGCAAACATCATCGAAGTATGGAATTGGGTAATGACAAAGGATGCGCCAATAATCCCGATGATGAAGCGGAACAACAAAAAGCTCTCGTAACTGTTGCTGAGTCCTATACACATCACCGGAATAGAACCTACAGCAAGAAGGATGGTGTAAGACAGGCGCGGACCAAGGGTGTCACATAGTTTTCCGATAATCAGTCGGGCAATAATGGTTGCGGAAACAGACGCAATGATGATGTTGCCAATCTGGTCCTTGCTTAGGTGTAGTTGTTCCCTGATCAATGGCATTAAAGGAGCAACGCCAAACCAACCGAAGAAACAAAAAAAGAAGGTCACCCATGTAATGTGAAAGGTTCGCATTTGAATGCCTTTGGCTGAAAAAATGTTTAGTTTATTTAAAGGTTTAAAGTCAGCAGTCATGTTGGTTTAGGTTTAGGTGACTAAATGATTGATTATGGTGCCGTTTTTTAATTTATTTGGTCGTGGTTAATCGTTAAATGGATAGAAATTAATGCGTTCGTTTTTTTGCAGTTCTTGTGATGCCGCCGGCTGCATGGCCAGTCCGTTGGCATGGATACATGCGGTGACATCTCCTGATCCGTTAAAAGGCGAGAGGTTTAATCCACCGAAACCATTCAGGTCTGCAGGGAAAAATTCAGTTAAAGGGTGTTTTTTCGTTCTTTTTGCTAAAAGAGGTAAGGTTTGAAATCTCCTGCCGGCAAATCCGGTACATAAGGAGAGATAATGTTCTACAAAAATGGTAAATGTGGTTAAGCAGGACAAGGGATTGCCAGGGAGTGCAAAGACCACCGTTCCTGAAGCGGTTTTTCCAACAAGTAATGGCTTTCCGGGGCGGATACTGACCTTATGAAAAAGCGTTTTAACACCTAGCTCTTTCAATACGGCAGGTACATGGTCGGCATCGCCAGCAGAGACAGCACCGTTTATAATCACCAGGTCTGCTTTCATGGCCCGGCTTAAGGTCGCCTTTAATTTAGCTTTATCGTCGCTCACATGTTCACATAAAACAGGTTGTATTTTCCATCGCTCAAGCAGGGACTTTAGCAGATACTGGTTGCTGTTTCGGATTTGCAATGGGTTAATGCTAACCCCAGGGTCAACCACCTCATCGCCGGTAGTGATTATAGCAGTTTCAGGTAGTTTGTAGACCTGTAAAGTAGCCTTGCCCACAGTAGCTAGTACTGCTGTTAGTTGTGGTGTACATCTTAATGGACTGGTGAGTAGTAGGGTTCCTTTTTTACTGTCTTCCCCTTGCAAGGCAATATTCTGATGAGGTTTTATCGCATCTGCATATAACAGAACATGATATTCAGATTCGGTTGCATCCTCTCTTCTGATAATGATATCGGCGATTTCGGGGGTGGCCGCGCCTGTCATTATTTTATAACAGCAACCGGATGTCAATGTCTGTCCCGCAACTTTTCCCGTAAAAATTGTATCTGTGATGCGGTAGTTCCTGATTCCTTTTTTCCAATCGCTGCTCATGATGGCATAGCCATCCATTGCTGCTCTGTTGAAGGGAGGGTAGTCACGGTCGGCATAAATGTGCTCTGCCAGAATTCTGCCATTGGCATTTTCCAGCTTAACTGTTTCCTTTTCGAAAGGCTTGCAGCTATTAGAGATGATGGAGAGGGCTTCTTCAAATGTTTTCATTGTCAGTGTCCTCCTCCCTTCATCATTTTTCGGGCATGGAATAGCCCTGGTAATACGGCTTCCAAAGATTCCTTTGCACCATCTGTACTGCCCGGTAGGGTCAGGATAAGTGTATGTGAGATAGATCCCGCAACGGCACGGCTCATCATCGCCATGGGCGTACGCATTTGTCCGTAATTGCGCATGGCCTCAGTAATCCCGTCGGCATCGCGTTCTAATATTTCGCTGACAGCACTAACCGTGTTGTCGCGGGGACCCAATCCCGTTCCTCCGGTGGTGAAGATGAAATGAACATCTTCAGCTACCCATTTTAGTAATTGTTTTTGAATCAGTGCTTTGTCGTCCGGTACAATTTCATAAGCTATTACATTGGCATTAACTTTTTCCAGCATCTGTCTGATCATGACACCGCTGTTATCTTCGCGTTTTCCGGCTGCGGTAGAATCAGAGCAGACCAGTATGGCACAAATTGGAGGGGTGGAGAAGTACTTTTTGCGATCGCTCTTCCCGCCTGTCTTATTTAACAGTTTAATGCCGCCAATCTCCAGTGTGGTGTCAACGGGTTTCAGCATGTCGTAAATTTCCAATGCGGCTACCGAAACGGCCGTTAGCATTTCCATTTCTATACCTGTTCTTCCTATTGATTTTGCATTTCCGCTAATGGTAATGCCAGGTCTTTCCCCATCGTTTATCTCGAAACTAATGTCCATGCCATCTATGGTAACCGGGTGGCAATGCGGAAGCAGCTGGGGGGTTAGTTTTGCGCCCAGAAATCCTGCGGCCCTGGCTACATCAAAAAGGTTGCCTTTAGGCAATTCATTTTTTCTGATCAACTCAACGGTTTCAGCAGTACAATAGATCACCGCTACAGCTGTGGCTGTTCTTAAAGTTATCTGTTTACTGGTGATGTCGCGCATAGTTAAAGATTTATTGAATGGGGATTGAAATTTGTGATGCCGTTCTTTAGGCTGAAGACATTTTTATACCCTTTGGCGCGGAGTCGTTTGGCGGCCTGCAGACTTCTGGTGCCTGTCTGGCAATAGAAATAAAAATGCTGGGAGCTTGGAAAGCTGCTCAGGTCTAATAGATCAAGCTCCTGCAAAGGGATGTTTTTGCCGCCAATGTGCTGAACAGATCGCTCTGCTGCCGTTCTGACGTCGATGAGTTCTATACCCAAAGTCCGGGTTTTTTCTAAGAAATCCTCTGCGCTAAGCTCAACCGCTGTTTGTATTGCTTTAAACCTGGAATAGCTTTTATGCGCTGAAAGCCTGTCGGACTGGTATGCCGTTAGGAAGCTTTTGTTATTTAACGCATCGTACGACAATAGTTTTCCGCTGATTACCGCTTCGTGTTTTAAAATGGTTTTAATGACTTCACCTGCCATCATATTTCCGATCATAGTAGTGGTGATCATGTAGGCTCCGGTATCTGCGCAGGAAGGGATGTCCTCTTCCGCACCTTGTTCAGGGAAAAGACAACGAAGTGTTGGTGAACCCAGGTAATTGAATACTGTCAAGTGTCCTTCAGTTTGATGAATAGCGCCATAAACCAGTGGTTTTCCTGTTACCACACAAGCATCGTTTATTAAATACCTTGTGTTGAAGTTATCAGTAGCATCAACCACTATATCGTAAGGTTCAATCAGGGATAAAATGTTCTTTTCATCCGCGAATAAACGGTGCTCATGATACATCAGGTAAGGATTTCTTAGCCTGAGTGAATTTATGGCCGCAGTGGTTTTAGCTTTACCAATATCACAGTAATTAAAGAGCGTTTGCCGTTGGATGTTACTGCTGCTCACGATATCGCCGTCAGCAAGACCAATATTGGCTATTCCACAAGCAGCAAGGACAGTCAGGCATGGGCATCCCAGTCCTCCGGCACCTATTACAAGAACCTTTGCTGCCTGCAGTTTATGCTGACCGGCATCGGCAATGAAATCTAATTTGATGTGACTCTTGTAATAGTTCTTGTTCATGTTCAGACAGTTTTTGTCGTTACAAAGTATGCTTAGTTCTTTAGGCCTATGTATACCAGGCCATCTTCTACTTTTACGGGGTAAGTTTGGATGTTGCACTCATCACCATTGAGGCATTCGCCGGTGGCCAGTGAAAATGTTTTCTTATGGAAGGGGCAGGCAACCTTTGGTTCCTCTCCAAGAGAGCCGATCATTCCGCGACTTAACGCCATTTGCTGGCGGTGCGGACATAGATTTTGTGTAGCATACCATTCTTTACGTCTGGTAAAGTAGAATAGCGCAATCTGATCATCCCCGGCTTTAACACATACACCTCCATTTTCTACCGCATCTTCTATGCGGCAGGCTTCAAACCAATTAATTGTTGTCTCTATCATAATCCCTATCTTTAATATTTACAGAATGTTTGATTTTTTAAGCTAATGTCCAGTTTGAAGCTTTTTTCTGACCCCGCATTTCTTCAAATCGGATGGTCGGGTCATTTTCTTCAGGTGCGTTGACGAAGTGGTTGAAACGTTTTCGGATTTCCGGATCTTCAATCGCTGTTTTCCATTCGCACTGATAGGTATCAACAATGGCTTGCATCTCTGTTTCCCATTGCGCGGCCATACCCAGGCTATCGTTTACCACAACATTTCTCAGGTATTCAATTCCTCCCTCCATTTTGTTGAGCCAAGGTGCGGTACGTGTAAGTGGATCTGCTGTACGTATGTAAAACATCAGGAACCGGTCTATGTACCTGATGCAGGTTTCGCTATCGATATCTGAAGCCAGCAGGAGCGCATGTTGTGGTTTGCTTCCACCGTTTCCACATACGTATAGGTTCCAGCCTTTTTCTGTAGCAATAATCCCGAAGTCTTTACTTTGGGCCTCCGCACATTCCCTGATACATCCGCTGACGGCGGACTTAAGTTTATGCGGTGATCTTAGTCCTTTGTAGCGGTCTTCAATGCGAATGGCATAAGTCACACTATCGTGTAGCCCGAAACGGCACCAGGTACTTCCTACGCAGCTTTTGACAGTTCTTAATGATTTTCCATAGGCATGTCCGCTTTCAAATCCCGCATCGATCAATTCGCCCCAAATCTTGGGTAGGTCGCTTAGATGTGCGCCAAACATATCAATGCGTTGTCCACCTGTAATTTTAGTGTACAAGTTGTATTTCTCGGCAACCTGACCGATAATAACCAGTTTTTCCGGGGTGATTTCTCCTCCAGGTACCCTTGGTACCACAGAATAAGTACCGCCTTTCTGAATGTTTGCTAAAAAACGGTCGTTACTGTCCTGGGCGGTATCGTTACCTTTCTTGAGTATCATGTCATTCCAGATACTCGCAAGAAGTGACGATACCAGCGGTTTGCAGGTCTCGCATCCGTCGCCTTTGCCCAGGTTGTCCAGTACCTGCTCGTAATTTTTAAGGTTGTGTATTTTTATAAGGTCATAAAGTTCTTGTCTGCTTAATTGAAAATGCTCGCATATCACATTTCTTACATATTTGCCTCCCTGTTTCATGGTGTGGACCATCAGGTCTTTGATCATAGGCAGACATCCGCCGCAACCTGTTCCGGCCTTTGTGCATTTTTTTATTGCATCAACAGTTTCGCAGCCTTCTTCCGATACCGAATTGCAGATAGCTCCTTTGGAGATGCCTTCGCAACTGCAGATCAAAGCATCGTCAGGGAGCCCGACAAGTCCTGCGCCTTCAGTTCCTGTATTTCCGCCCCTTAATCCGAGGATTAGATCTTCCGGATTAGGAGGTAGTAATATTTTGTTGTTAACCGTTTGCAGTAGCATGTTATAGGCTTCAGCTTCGCCTATTAATATTCCGCCAAGCAGGTGTTGGCCATCATTGCTGATGTTGATGCGTTTATAGATACCTTTATGGCTATCTTCAAAAACGATACTTCTTGCATCCGGTTCTGTTGTGAACGGATCACCGAAACTGGCTACGTCCACACCGATCAGTTTTAGTTTTGTGCTCATATCAAAACCTTTAAAGGTTTTGCTGCCATCGCAAATTTTTGTTGCGGCTACTTCGGCCATTTCATATCCCGGGGCAATTAAACCATATATATTATGGTCAAACAACGCGCATTCGCCTATGGCGAAAACATCAGGATCATTGGTTTGCATGTATTCATTTACAATGATGCCACCTCTAGTGCCGACGTCAATGCCTGAAAGTTTCGCCAGCTCATCCCTCGGTCTTATGCCAGCAGAGATAACCAACATGTCTGTCGGTAATTCTGTCCCATCATTGAATTTTAAAGAGGTGATGCGGTCTGTACCCTCAATGCTGCTTGTTCCTTTATTGGTGTAAACGTTCAGTCCTAACGCTTTAAGCTTGTTTTGTAGCATTCCGCTTCCGGCGCAATCAATTTGCCTTGGCATCAAACGAGGAGCGAATTCTATTACATTTGTCTCACCGAGGTTTAGGTCTATCAGTGCTTTTGCGGCTTCCAGTCCCAATAAGCCACCTCCAAGAACTGCGCCTGTTTTTGATTTAGCTGCATAGTTTTTGATCAGATCTAGGTCTTCAATAGTTCTGTACACAAAGACGCCTTCTTTATCTATTCCGGGAATATCTGGAACAAAAGGAGCAGAGCCTGTAGCGATAATCAGGTAATCGTAGGCAACAGTAAGGCCCTTAGAAGAATGTATGGTTTTGCTATGTCTGTCTATTTCTTTTACAGGATCGTTCAAATAAAGTGTTATTCCCTGTTCAGCATACCAGTTTTCTGTTGATAACGATAAGTCGTCTGCGTTTTTTCCATTGAAGTATTCACTTAAATGTACTCTATCGTAGGCTCTTCTTGGCTCTTCTCCAAAAATTATCAGGTTAAAATGGGTGGATTTGGCTAATATTTTCTCACAAAACTTGTAACCAACCATTCCGTTTCCAATTATGACTATTTTATTGTGTTTCATGCTGATTATTTTTTATGTTTTGTGGTTTGTTTTAGTTTTTTTGGTAAAATGTTGGTTGTTTTGTTATTTTTTTTAATTCATATTGTATTTTGTGGTAGTTATTTTGGTTGTTTTTGTGTTTTATTTATTGGCATATTAATTTTAATATGATTTATGTTGTTCAAATGTATGTTTTTTAAATATAAAAATCAATATAATATGATATTTATCATTAAATAATCTAATTTTGTCGTATTATTTATATGTTTATTGGATTTTTATCTATAATTATTGGTTTTATGTGTGGAATTTATAGTGATTTTGGTTTATTTGTGCTGGGAGGTGGTCCTGGTGATCCTGAATTGATCACTTTAAAGGGATATCGCGTCTTAAAAAGAGCAGATGTGATACTTTATGATAATTTAATCAATAAAAAACTGCTTGAAGTAGCCCCGAAAGACTGCAAAATGGTTTATGTTGGCAAACAGCCCTATGGAAATTATACCCCACAGGAAGTTATTCATGAACTGATCAAAGAATATGCTGAAACGCACAAGGTGGTAGTCCGATTGAAAGGCGGTGATCCTTTCATTTTTGGAAGAGGTTTTGAAGAGGTGCTCTTTGCTGAAAAGCATGGCATTCCTGCACATTATATTCCTGGTATCAGCACGATGCAGGCTACGGGTTTAAGCGGAATTCCATTAACACACCGCGGGGTAAGTGAAAGTATGTGGATTATTACCGGTACAAAAAAGGATGGAAATTTATCCAAAGATTTAAAATGTGCTATCAATAGTTCTGCTACGGTGGTTATTTATATGGGGATGCAGAAACTGGAAGAAATTGCCGGGATTTATGTGAATGCAGGACTAGGGCAGATGCCTGCGGCAATTATACAGCATGCTTCGTTACCGCATCAAAAAAAAGTGATCTGCACTGCGCATGACCTTGTCAGCGCGGCGACCAAAGGAGGGCTGACCTATCCGGCAATTATTATTATCGGCAAGGTTGTAGGAGTGAGGGATATTTAATCAGTAAGTTCACCGGTCATTTTTCGCAGTTCACCGGGAAAATTGCCCGGCTCCACCATGAAGCACTTTCCTCGCTCGGTTATACCACCCATCTTTGAGGTATAATTTAAGAAGCTATGAACACGGTCATATTTAAAACATCAGTAAAAAGCAGAATCGAAATGATTGCCGTAAAGCCGGTTTTTAATCTTTTGTTTGGTAAACAAAACTGGTTGTTTTCATTTGAGGATAAAATGCTCAAAGTAATGACATCTGTACCTTGTGTGGATATGGTAAAGGCTATTTTGAAAGAGAATGGCGTTTTAGGGGAAGAGTTGAGGTTGGCATAGCTTAAAAACATTGCTGAGCTACCTTAGCTCCTTTGTTAATTTTCCATTCTTATCCCAGATCTTAATAACTCCGTCTGCGTACCCTACCGCTAGCTTTGATCCATCCGAATTCCAATCCAAGCTCCAGATGCCTTTGCTATTAGAAGAAAAAGTAGAAATAAGCTTGCCTTTTGTATCCCATATTTTTATGTCTTCGCCACCAGTGGCAAGATATTTTCCGTTTGGCGTCCAGCCTATACTGCGGATTTCCATGGTGTGTCCCTTTAGTTCCTTTAATAATTTTCCTGTTTTCGACCAGAACCTTACTACTGATTCCGGATCAGTTTCATTCCCATAATCTCCGGTTGCGAAGAATTTTCCTGATGGATGCCAATCGACAGATAGTACTGCTTTTTTTCTTGTTTTTCCGTTAGGGATTGTAACTAAAGAATCTCCGGATGAGTTATATATTCTCACCGTATTGTCCCAACAGCTCGTTGCGATAAATTTTCCCGAAGGGTCCCAATCAATACCAACATATCCCGGAGGCCCTTTTGCAACGAAAATAGAATCCCCATTTTTACTCCAGCCCCTTAGTGTTCCGTCATGTCCACCCGAAACCAGCATTTCTCCATCAGGGCTCCATCTTACACTCCTTACTTGCGCTGTATGGCCTGTTAAAACCTTTGAAGTGTTGTGCACTAAATCCCAAATCCGGACGGTAGCATCGCGGCCCGTTGAAGCTAAAAATTTTCCATCCGGGCTCCAATGAACAGCGTTAAGAACATGCGTATGTCCGGTTAATACTTTAACCAATGCCAAATTTTCTCCATCATAAATTTTTACTTGTCCATCCATACCACCTACCGCAATGAACTTGTTGTCAGGGCTCCAATCCAGGCTCCAGATGTATTTTTCCTGATGTGCGTTATTTTTCGATTGGCCACTTTTTTCTTCCTTACTAACCATCGATAAAGTACTTTTCATCGGTGTTTGGAAGGATATTTTAGTATCACAAAAAACGGTGATGACTAAAGACAAAATAATAGCCGGGGACGATTTTATAAGATTAAATGAGCTCATAATTATTTATTTAACAGCAACAATACTCAATTCTATCCCTATTGCATCTGAGATTGCCCCATCCCCCAGATTTCTAAAGAAACTCCCCGAGTCAAACTTTATACCCCATTTAGTTCGGTCAATCTTAAATTTTGCACTTGTTTTTATTAAGTTTCTTGTAAAAGAAATGGAAGCTGGAAAACTAATTGGATGTGTTACATCTTTAATTGTCAGATTTCCGGTTATCAATCGTTCTCCCGGAGGGGCATCCTTTTCTTTTTTAACCTGGGTAATTGTAAATTTAGCCTTTGGGTATTTGTTTACAGAGAAGAAATCGTCACTTTTTAAATGATTCTCTAATTCATTACGGCCATTATCAATGCTCAGGTTCAGATTTTTAATGCTTTGCATGTCAATCTCAAACTCTCCTTTTTTAATCTCATTATGCTCCGTTGTTATTTGTCCGTTAACGAGCTGAATAGTTCCGTGGTGCTGATCAAATAAAAAAACGTAATATCCTCTCCAGATCATTGAGCTTAGTTTAATATCTATTTTATAGATGCCCGTGTTATCTTGTTTGTTCTCTTTTATTTTAAAACTGCTTAATATGTAGACCAAAAGAAGTAGGAGTGTTAGGGAGGTTATTTTCATTGATTTCGTGTGTAAAGGATAATTAAATGGTGCCATGTTTTGTGGATCTTATGGTGAACTAATATGTTGTTAAACCGAATTCGAATTTAATGGCTGGAGCTTCCTGGCCAGTGTAAAGAGTTGTAAAAAGAATTGTAAACGATTGTAAAATCCCAATAGAATGATCCTTTACTCATTTGAAAGCCCTATTTTTAGCTATGCGTTTAAAATATTTTTTTGGACTTATTGTTGTTTTATTAGCTGTTTCGGCGTGTTTAATGAATAGAGGTGATTCAAATAAGGAGTTTGAATTGGCAAAGGAGGAGATTGTTATCAGAAAAATCGGGCATGAAATACTACTTCATTCCGGCGATAGTACTTCCCGGGTTTTGCCTGTAAAGCGGATTGCTAAAAATGAATACCTGATACAATTTGAAAATGAGTTTATTTTTGATCCTGATTTCCTCGTTCAAATTGTACAAAAGGTAGTTTCGGAAAATAAGCTTTCACCCGACTATGTAGTAAATGTAATAGATTGTTTAAATAAAGAAATAGTATTTGGATATACCATATCAGGAGGCGGGCAAAATAATGTTATACCCTGCATAGGTAGAATACAGAAAAAAAAATGCTACTTAATCAGCCTTAAGTTCAGAGATCAAGGCATAATTATTTTTAAAACAGAAAGTAAAGTCTTGTCTGTTATGTTGGTATTGACAATTTTGGTATTGTGTATTAGATATTACAGGCGGAAAATTTTTGTAGATAAGCAAGTAAAACAAACTGATTTACCGGAAGGTGGAATCAGAATAGGCGAGTATCTTTTTTCTTATGAAAAGCAATATCTGGCCCTTGATCAGATAAAGACCGAACTGACTATAAAAGAAGCTAAGCTGCTCCATATTTTCGCTACCTCTCCTAATCAAATTATTGACAGAAACAGGTTGCAGAAGGAAGTCTGGGAGGATGATGGGGTTATTGTGGGGCGTAGTCTGGATATGTTTATATCAAAACTGAGGAAGAAACTGGAATTTGATCCGGCAGTCAGGATCGTTAATATTCATGGCAAAGGATACAAACTCGAAATCAATTCTAATTAAGGGAAAATCCAATTGAATATCACTCTCCCACCATCTAGGTGTAAATAAATACTTTCATGACCAGGTTTATTAGCGTAGATAAAAGATGGTTTGAAGACAAATTGCTTAAAGTAATACCACAGTGCCATGTGTGGATATGGGGAGGTTATTTTGAGAGAAAATAGCCTTTTAGGAGAAGCCTGATCAAGGGTATTGATACAGGCTTCTTAGTAGGATTAAGGTCTAAAGGTTATTGATAGCTATTGGACCTGACCACTCAGATGCAAACGTATCAATAGACTTCAGCCCTGGATTGTAAATCGTGCGGTACCGGATTGGCCTGGTAAAATCAACGGCACCTGAAATTACAGTTTCATTGTTACTCCCTAAAGAACTTTCCGAAAGTACCGTATTTGAAGTGTTGGTATATTGCACCTCTACACCTATCATTTCTTTCTCAGGCAGGTTCCAGTTGATGACCAATTGACCATTCCTTTTACTGATTTTAATATACAACCTGTTCAATAGGCCTTTGCGGTATACCTCTCCATAAGCTATCGTGTTCGCGGTATTCTTCACGGAAATATGATTTTCTTTATCAAAAGTATATACATCAAATAAATAGGATGCTTCAGGCATATTTTCCAGTATATACTCATAGGTGTTATCAGCGCCTTTTATTAAAGGGACCTCTCTGGATTTAGCCTTATTGTCCCAATAAGCAATCGCTTTGACCGCAGAATTGTTAGCAGGTAATAACCAGGTTAGCTTGATCCTGTTATTGCCAGGAAACGCTTTTAGAGAATCTATTCTTGTTGCATAAATAATTTCTCCATCCTTGGTATATTGATGGGTTGGTCCGTCCATTTTAGAGCAACCAATAAAAAGCAAGCAAACCAATACAACTGGCGTAATCATTTTTTTCATATCGTTCATAATCATAGTACAAAAATTAAGTGTGGTGCCTATTGAAGATTACCCCAAAACTGGGCTTCCATTAGCTGTAAAAAGCCACTGCCCGACCAATTGCTCAATGCCTTTATTCGGATATACCGTACCGCCGGTGACCCGATCGGCATGGTATAATCTTCACCTTCATTGGCTTTAGCCCTATCTTCATTAGTATTTTGTCCCACAGGAAGCCCAGACGGCTTAATGGATTCAAAACGGCCCATAAATACCCAATTGTCCCAATTTCCATCTGGCGAAGGATTATTGGATCCCCATACTTCAAAGGTTTTGATATTAAAATGGCTAAAAATAAAACTTTCATCAGCAGTACGCTGGAACAGCTTAAAGCGGCTCAATTGTGCTTTCACACCAAGGTTAATAGAAATCCATTGCGGAAACAAAATAGTCGGATCATCATAAAGGCTGTGGAAACCACTCCAGGTAGAGTTGTCCCATATTTTCTCTACTCCCCAGCTGCCCGGGTCGAAAGATTTCATATCATTAGGGAATAATGGCGCGGAAAACAAAAACCTATCTAAACGAACTTCTTCGATGGGCGTTACTTCCTTATACATCATTTCAGATACATTGCCAAACTTATCACGCAAATACACACCAAAAATTACTGGTACAGGTTTATAACCCCTTATATTGAAAACCTCTTTTTTTGACTTGGTATAAAATGTAGTCAAGGTTTTATCAGGGCCGTTAGCAATCTTTTCAACCATTACTATAGCCACCTCAGCACTGGTGGGGTTGTTGGTAACCACGCTGACCCCGCCAAAGTCGCTCATTAAATTCAGTGAATTTAGAACGGTAACTACTGGTGGCAATGTAGGTTTTACAGTCACAATTACAGGAGCGGATTTATTTTCCCCCATATCAACAGCATACAGTTTAACCTGGTATTCTTTAGCTTGTGAAAAGCCATCGACAATCAGGGAATCGTTTGTTTTGGAAGATTTGACCTCTCTGAACACACCAGGCCTGATTTCGTATTCGGCCTTAACGTAAGATAAGTCATTATCGCCTGGTATGTGATAAACGATCTTCGCGGTTCCAGGTCTGTTGGTTACAGAAATCCCTGAAACTGTCCCGGGGGCAACGCCATCATTCACTAAAGGTTGTGAAATGCCAAGGTCTTCCTTACAGCTGCCCAGGTAAAAGAGCAGCATAAAATATGTGGTTACTATACTAAGCTTTTTCATTGGAATATAAATTTGTTTTTTAATGGTAATGAAGCTATCATAAGCATAATCTATTTTTAATTATCAACAGTACTTTTTACGCCTTACCAGCCTATGTTTTGAACCAGTTTATCGTTGACGAGAATGTTATTGTTTTTTATTGGCCAGAAATAATCTTTAAGTTCAAAGGTTTGTGTGGCGAGGATCCTTTCCCGGTAATAATTTGCAGCCTCTTTCTGCTCTATATCCCAACCTTTTATTGTACCTCTATAAGTACTCTCGGCTTCTTTCCAACGTCTGAGGTCCCAGAAACGACTTCCTTCAAAAGCCATTTCTATCATTCTTTCCTGGTGAATGATACTTCTCAGGCCTTCTTTCCCCAATGGTTTGTTCGGATTGTTGCTGTTGTTTGCCCATGATTCAACAACTCCTTTTAATCCTGCCCTTTTTCTTACTTTATCCAGGTAATCGTAAGTATCGTTCCCTGGTCCGTTTACCTCGTTAGAAGCCTCTGCATAGATCAAATACAAATCCGCCAGACGAACATTTGGCCAGCTGTATTGCTGTGTAGTATGGCCTGAGCCTACATTTTGGATATTTAAGTAGTTCACCAGTTTTTTAGGCCAGTAGCCTGTTATCGAAAAGTTTTTAATTTCAACCCTTCCTGCAGTCTGTCCAAATTTCGCCTGAACATACCAAATGTCACCTCCCGCTTCATTGTATTTACCTAAACCATACCATATCCCACCGTCAAAAGCCATATCCGCATAAAAGCGTGGTTCTCTATCAAAATTAATCTCGGCAGTCTCGTACCCTTGTTTGATATAAAATTTTTCAGCAGCTGTAGCGGTACGTAATTTGTTTTTGTTGGCGGGATTCCAGGTCTTGTCCTCGGTGATCGGAACCCCATTTTTACTATAAAACAATTCCGCCATTCGGTGCGTAGGCGCCAGCGCAGATATTACCGTAATATTATTTACTATTCTGGGCATAGAAGCCGATTGTAGCAATGCAGTATTGTCGTTTGATAATCCCCAGATAATCTCCGTGTTCCACTTATCCGTAACGGCATTCTGAATGCTTAATCCCATTATCGTTTCATTTGATAAAGTACCAAGGGAAGGTGAGGGGACAAATTCGTATAGACGTGCGCCTGCTCCCTCTGCCGTAGTAATCGCCTCTTTTGCAGCTAATAAGGCCGCAGTCCATTTTTTAGGGTCATTTACCTGGTTAAACAGTTGTGATCCATCCTTGTTCTTAAGGCTGGCAAAATCAGCATTTCCGTTGTAAAGCGGACTGGCGGCCATGAGCAATACCCTTGCTTTAATAGATAGGGCGATCGGTTTTGTAATCCTCCCCATTTCTTCTAAAGGTTTGTCGATTTTAAGCGGTAAGCCACTTGCCGCTTCATCCAGTGTTTTAACGATGTACGCAACACATTCATCAAATGGCGTTCTGCTTACCCTTACTTCTTCCGCTGATGAAGAAGCAGGTAAATTCTTATCCGTTACCGGAATAGGCCCGTACATCCTTAAAAGATAAAAATGATAATATGCTTTTAAGAACTTCACCTCTGCTGTCCATTTACCCCGTTCAAAAGAATTGAGGTCCCTCACACTGCCTATTTTCTCTAAAAAGGTGTTGCAATCCCTTATTCCCTTAAACAAAGCTTTACCATTCTGTAAACCGTCCCAATAATTAAGGTAAGGCTCGCTTGAGGTTTGTTCACCTAAAGCTATAAACCAGCTTATGGGATTTAAAAAGAAACGGTTATTCCTTATGTCCGAATAAAGCCATAGCTCATCCCCGGCCATCATAGCCGGATTACTCTGAGGGTCAGCATCTGCGGGTAAATAAGAATAGCAGGTAAACAAAAATTTTTCTGCCTGTGTGCGTGATGTAAAAGCATCATCGATGGTGGCAATGTTGTCCGGCACTACATCCAGGTATTTTTTGCAGGAGCTGGCTATTAAACAAACCGACATCAGTAGAAACACAATATTTTTCTTCATAATATTTTGATATAAAAACACTTATTGTTAAAAGGTTACATTAACCCCCATGTTGAAAACACGTTGCACAGGGTAGTTAAGACCACTTCCGCCTAATTCAGGATCCCACAATTTAAACTTGCTGAAGGTGAGCAGATTGTTTGCTATGGCATAAAAACGGACTCTTTTAAAGAAAAGCCTTTTAGCCACTTTTTCGTGTAGGGTATAGCCCAACTCCAATTGCTTTAACCTTAAAAAAGCACCATTACGCATAAACCAGGTACTGGTTTGAGCATTGTTTTCAATGATATCAGGACTCAGTCTGGGCCAGAAAGCATATAAATCCCTGTTGTCTTCAGACCAATGGTTGTCTGCAATAACTTTAAGCAATGCTTTTTGTCTGTTGATAAATGGAGAGTTGTCAGGACTAATCCAGAAAGATTCTCTTCCCAGCCCACTGAAAAACGCAGATATATCAAAGTTTTTGTAACCGGCCGAAAAGCCAAAGCCATAAACAACTTCCGGACTGGTAGGGAAGCCTAGGGCAACCTTATCTGCTTCGTTTATGATGCCATCGCCATTGAGATCGCGATATTTTATATCTCCAGGCATGTATTTGCCAAAGGTTTGTACAGGGGAATTTTTAATATCCTGTTCATCAATAAACAATCTTTCGGCAATATAACCGCGTTGCTGACTAATTGCGCTACCTACTACACTTCTGTAAGCTTCCTGGTAGTATGGCTCTTCAAATTTTGAATATTTATTGATGGCATAGGTAAAGTTTGCCCTTAAACTTAGCCACATCGAATTCTGGAAATTCTTTGTATAGTCAACCGATGCCTCAAATGACTTTGAGTTGGCTGCACCGACATTGGCCCTTAATGATGCGGGGAGGCCCATCGTAGTCGGAATGTAAGCCCGGGTCATTAATATGTTACTCCGGTCATCTGTAGAGTAATCGGCTGTAACATTAAAATTTTTAATGCTAAAATCAACTCCCAGGTTTAAACGTTTAGATTTTTCCCAGGTAATCTCCCTGTTATCAAATCTGTTGATGGTAACCCCGGCACGGGAATAGTTGAAATTCTGTCCAAATGTAGCGCCTTTGCCCCAATCATTTAAATTAACATCCGATAAGTAGAAAAACCGGTCGGTCTCACTACCAATAGCATCGTTTCCTATTAAACCATAGGTTGCCCTGATTTTAAAATTGGAGACCGTATTTTTCAGGTCCTTCCAGAATGCTTCATTGGAGACATTCCAGGCCAGGCCGGCAGAAGGGAAGAAGCCAAAACGTTTATCTTCATAAAAGCGTTCTGTACCATTGTAGCCAAAATTCACCTCCGCCTGGTATCGGGAATCGAATCCATAACTAAAACGACCAGAAAAGCCGATATTCCGGAAGGGCAGGGATGCCTGCAGTGAACCGGCGTTTGCCTTCAAACTATTGTTAAGTATCCCAACTAAAAGCCCACTAATATTATGCTTACTGCCAAATGTCCTGTCATAATTGAGTGCGAATTCCATGTAAGACGATGTAGAAATTTCCTTTGGCCCTTCATAATAACTTAAGGTTTCCTGCCCCAAAGGAATCTGTGCCCCGTTGAGCTCTGTTCCCGTTTCATTAAGCGGGTTTAATACATATGGCTCATCAATACCGCTGAAAGAAGAAAGTGAATAATAAAACGGCGTATAGTTCCTAACTATATCAAAATAAGACCTGCGGTTTGTACTTGCCATTAACCTTGCGCGTAAGCCGCTGGTAATTAATCCCGAAAGGTCCTGCTTAAGTTCTATTTGCGCAAGCATTAACGATCTGGAATAATTCTTATACCCTTTTACCATTTCGGCATAAGGATTTAAATAACTTCCATTCTCGCTATTACCGAACAAGATATGATTGGTAAATTCATGGGCTTTATCTGGACTATAGTAGGGCTGGAACATCACCGGATTACTATTCATAATCTGCCTGTATACCTCACTTCCACCATTGATAGGCCCCGTGTAATCGTCAAAATTACCATATAGCCTAACGGCCATAGTGGTCGTATTGGTTAGGTTTACGTCTACATTTGATCTCAAAGAGTAGGATTTCAGTTTGATGTTGTTATTAAAATTGTTCCTTTTATCGACCTTTAAAATTCCATTGTCGGTATTCATCGTTCCGGTAACAAAATAAGTAGCTACTTTACCTCCACCTCTAACACTTAGATTGGCTTTTGAATTATAGGTCTGCTTTTTTAAGAGCATATTCATCCAATCTACAGTCGGATATCTAATAGGGTCCAAGCCCGCAACTGTTCCATCAATTTTCGATTGTGGATATAGCTGTATACCCAAAGGATCGCGTGTGCTAATCGCTTCATTGTGCAGTTTCATGTAGGAAATCGGATCAGCTAGTTTTATACTGTTTGTTGGTTCGGACATCGAATAATCATACTGAAAACCAATCTCTGTTTTCCCTTCTTTACCTCTTTTGGTGGTTACCAATATCACGCCATTTGCCGCCCTTGCCCCATAAACTGCAGAGGATGTTGCATCCTTTAAAACTGAGAAACTCTCAATGTCATTGGGCTGTAAACGCGCCAGATCTGTTGATGTTAGCTCCAATCCGTCAATCAGGATTAACGGATCTTTTTTATATCCAAAAGTTGCCGCTCCCCGTATAAAGAAATCAGCGTTGTCCTGTCCGGGTTCCCCGCTGCGCTGATAAGCAACCACACCGGCAATCCTACCCTGCAATGCGGTAGTTAAATTACTGGAAGGTACTCTCAATTCTGAAGGTTTGATGGTCGTTATTGCCCCGACTACACTTTCCTTTTTCTGCGTACCAAAGGCGACAACCTGCACTTCATCCAGGTTAGCGTTGTCCTCTCTCAAATAAACATTAATCATTGGTTTATTAGCCAATCTTTCTTCAGTTAGGAAACCTACCATTTTAAAGACCAGAATAGCGTTTTGTGGAACTTTTAAAGAGTACCGCCCGTTTAGATCGGTACTGGTGCCAATATTTGTTTTATTTTTAACAAAGATCGTAACACCCGGTAAGCCCCTGTTTAAACTATCTGTTACCAATCCCTGAATTAACGTATCGGTTGCAACAGCTTTCAATTTAGGTTGCGGTACCTTTTGGGGGGGCTGGAAGCCTTCCATAGGCGTAACGCCAATTAACAATCGCGAAAGATTAAATTGCAGTCCTGATTTGCTGCTTAAATCTTTCAACAGCCCAATGATGTCCCTTTTTTTTGGTTCGAGGGTAATTGGTGCCACAGACTTGATGTCATCCGGACTATAGGAGAATTTTAATCCCGACAGGTGCTCAATTTTAGCGAAAACTTTGAGGATCGGTTCCTTATTAAAGCCAATTTGGTAGGTCTTATCCGGCTTATATAATCTAGCCTGTGCTGAAGTCGCGTTCATAATAGCGGGCCATATCAGCATAAAAACTAAGACTAAAAAGCATGGGGAACCGTGATAAAGAAGTAAAGTTCTTTTATTCATAGTTTATTTGGTTTGGTTAGGTTTATTTGGTTTTAGGAGTAAATACTACTTTTTGGTTGGTCAGCTTCCAGCTAATATTATTTATGTAGCTAATTGTATTTAGGATGGATACGAGGGAGTGATCTGAATAATTACCATTGATTCTTTTAAACTTGCAATTGCAAGATGTCAGATCTATTTCTATACCATAAAACAGCTCCAATTTTCGCACAACATCAGACATGTCTGCATGGTCAAAATATAGCTTTTGCTCTGCCAGGGCAAGCAGTTCATCCTTATCAATGATCTTTTTATGGGCACTGAGTGTTTTCTGGTCAACTTCTATAGCTGTGCCCGGCTCCAGGTACTGGACCTGTTTATGGTCAGGTTGTTGTACGCTCACCTTACCTTCGATCAGCATAACTGCTGATTTTTGGGCACGTTCAAAGTCACGTACATAAAATGCCGTACCGATTGCAGTAGTAGCGGTATGCTTACTATAGGCAATAAAAGGTTTGGCTTTATCATGAAAGATTTTAAGGTAAACCTGCCCGGTTATCGAGATTTTTCGATCTGTATCATTGAAATCATTAGCCACAACCAGTTTACTGCCCGGGTACAAAACTGCTTCCGTACCGTCAGTAAGCACAATCGTTTTGCGCATATTATACGGGGTTTCAAATTTTTTACCGGTGATTTGCTCAAAAGTATACGGTTTAGGGGCTGCGTTATAGTTAAACAACACGTATAAACTGATTACAATCAAGGCTGCTGCAACCCCTGCCAGCATTCGGGGCCACAGTCGTACAGTTCGCCTATTTCTGATTTTAGCATAGATGTTATTTAAAAGATAGTTTTCCTTCTCCGTAACGGGGCCAAGTTCCTGTTCGTTCCATTTGTCCTCAACTTTAAAGGAATTGTACCATGAATTGTAAAGTACGATATCCTCAGTGGTGGCACTACCGTTACTGATCTTTTCTGCCAGCTCTATTAACGCTTGTGTATTCATCGTAATGAACAATTAATCTGATTAAAAAATTATCCAACTATTTTTAACACAACAGCATATTTATTAAAGATCTTCTTCTGTAGGGATTCTGGAATGGTGATCTGGTTAGTCTTTGCGTTATGCTTCAATTTTATAGTGGAACCCAGTATGGAAATTTTACTATTTGGAGAAATTACGCCTGTAGCTACAGAAAGTGTTTCAGGCAGTACAACCTGATGATTGCCGTCCGACAGCACAAACGCATATTTAACTTTTTTCTCTTCCGACTGTGTGTAAACGATCCCCTTACTTTCATAGGGTGCCAAAGGTGTAGAATCATAAATTGCTGCTCCGTATACCTTCATCCAGCTACCTATTTCACTCAGACGGTTTAATGCTTCAGCAGGCAATTCCCCCTTGGGCGAAGGTCCGATATTTAATAAAAAGTTTCCGTTACGTGAAACAATCCTGATGAGCATATGGACCAGTTCGTGAGCAGGCTTAAAGGTATCATTGTTAAGATACCCCCATGCATTCCCCATAGTGATACAGCTTTCCCATGGGCTGTCGAGGGGCTTATCCGGGATTGTTTGCTCTGGTGTAAGGTAATTTTCGTATTCGCCCGGTACAGTCCGGTCGATAATCAGTATACCTGGTTGGTTTTTTCTTGCCATAGCGGCAATTGCAGGCATGCCGATATCCTGATTGTTACCTGTGGGCTCAGGACGTACCCAGCCTCCATCTAACCACAAAATGTCGACTTTCCCGTAACCAGTCATCAGCTCTTCTAGCTGATTATAGCTGAACTTTTTAAATCCGTTCCAAAGCTCTGGGTTCCTGGCTATATTGTAATTTACATTTCTGTCTTTAGCTGGAAGGTATGGCCACCAGTAATTCTCATTGTGCCAATCGGGTTTAGAAAAATAAGCCCCCACCATGAAACCGTCTTTTCTAAAAGCATTGAATATCTCTTTTGTGATATTGCTTTTTGGATTGCTTGAAAAAGGACTTTTAGGAGACGTAATTTTATAATCACTTTCCTTCGTGTCAAACATTGCAAATCCATCATGGTGTTTTGTCGTGAACACTACGTATTTCATACCCGCATCTTTTGCGGCAGCAGCCCATTTTTCAGGTTCGAAGTTTACAGGATTAAATTGGGTCTGCAGGTTTTCATAAGCTTTTACATAGCCGTACCAACTTTTAGCGTAGGGGCCGGTACGTTTTGTATATTCGTCATCTTCCGGACAAAGGCTCCAGCTTGCATCAATGCCCCATTCGCTATACGGTCCCCAATGCATTAATAAGCCAAATTTCTTTCTTTTCCAGTCCTCTAGTTTTTCTTGTACTAACTTATTTTCAGGTGATGTGTATTCTTTAGATTGCGTGTGTTGTTGGGAAATAGCAGACTGCCCCAGGCAAAGCAGCATAATCAGGATCAAGTTTTTTTTCATGTGTTTATAATATGGTTTAGGTTGTAATAAAGTAATCATCACTTCATACTTATAAGCGACCTTTTATTCGCGCTTATATTAACATAGCACTTCAAAGTGCCTTAGCACCCAAGCCAGTTAAAAATAAACCATAAGTAATTTTGTATTTGGTTAACAGTCAGAAAGATAAATTAAAGGAATACACTCCAGAATGATAATCTCCCTAAAGATGCTTTTAATTTTTTCAAATTAATGTTCATCTGGTTTTCTACGGTTTTTTCAGATATACCTAACTTTTCGGCAATTTCTTTATTGCTCAAAAGTTCGTTTCTGCTTAAATGAAAAATCATCTTTGCACGATCTGGTAAGCTGGAAGTAAACTGGGCAATGATCTCCTTTAATTCTTTTAGCTCCATCTCATTTTCATCGCTGCTGAGCTTATTTAGATAAACTGAGCGTTCAAAAAAAGCATCTTTAACCTTTCCGTGCCTGATCAGGTTGGCTATCTTATATTTAGCTGCGGCGTATAGATACGGCTTAAAGCTGTCGGTGATATGCTTTTCTTTATTTGCCCAAAGCCACACAAAAATTTCCTGTACAATATCATCACAGGTATCGCCATCCTTCAGAATTGAATAGCAGGATTGGTATAGAAACTCCCAGTATCTTTTATAAATTTCTGTAAATGCCAACTCGTCCCCTTTTTTTAACAAGGAAATCAGCTCCAGATCGGAAAGGTTGGCATAGGTTAACATAAATGCTGAATATCTATAATTTTTTTAAAAAAAAGCCGCCTCAATTTGAGACGGCTTCTTCTAACTACTTTTTTTGAAAATTATTTGATTTCTTTAGCAGTTACGCTACCCGAGGTCGCGGCTTTATATACATAAAGAATAAAATGTGCAGCTGCAAAAACCAATGAGAAGTAATATAGGCCGGTGTCTTTACCATCTGTAATGTGATGGTGTATAATGGCTACTATAACTAACAGTATAGCTAAGGCAAGGCCTATGTAAGAAACTGTTTTAGTGCTCTTCGCTAAGGTAGTTTGTTTATTGTCAGATAAAAGGCTGTTTTTCATGCCATAGAACAAGTAAACATTTACGCCGATAATCATCCATACCAATAAACGTACCCAGGTATCTAATGGTAAAAACACCATCATACCCAGACAAACAACAACGCCTAATATTGGAATTAATGGTACCAATGGTACTTTAAACGCTCTTGGCAAATCAGGCATTCTGTTTCTTAAAATAACAACACCGATACAAACCAGGATAAAGGCAAGTAAGGTACCGATACTGGTCATTTCGCCTACAACGGTTGCAGGTACAAAGGCTGCGAATAAACTCACAAACACCATAAACAATAAATTGCTTTTTGCTGGTGTACTGTATTTAGGGTGCACTTTTGAGAATACTTTAGGCAATAAACCATCTTTACTCATAGAGAAGAATACCCTTGATTGTCCCAATAACATCACCAGGATTACAGAAGCATAACCACCTAAAATGGCAAGAATAATCAGTTTGTTTAACCACGGATAAGCAGGTTCTACTATTCCGGCGGCATTTTTAAGACCCATATTATCAATTGCGACAGCAACAGGGGCAATACCATCCTGACCTTTAAACATGTCGTAATTGGCAACACCTGTCATAACGTGTGCAAAAAGGATATAAAGGATTGTACAGATGAACAGTGATACCAGGATACCGATCGGCATATCCCTTTTTGGATTTTTTGCTTCCTGGGCTGCGGTAGATACTGCGTCAAAGCCGATATACGCGAAGAACACAATTCCGGCGGCACGTATCACGCCTCCCCATCCATGGGTAAATACACTCTCATGGCCAGGCTTATCAGCAGGTATAAAATATGGTGAATAGTTATCTGTATTGATATATTTCCATCCAAGGAAAATAAAGATAAACACAATAACTACTTTAATGGCAACAATAAGACCGTTTACAAAAGCCGATTCGCTTGTTCCCCTGATCAATACAAAAGACATCACAATAATGATGAATACAGCCGGTAAGTTTAGCATACCAGAAACCACGGTTCCATCGAGCAAGGTTGCATGCTCAAAAGGCGACATCGTCAATTGCGGAGGGAGGTGGAGGTCGTAATACCCTAAAAATTTGACCAGGTACCTGCTCCAACTGATAGACACTGTAGCGGCGCCCAGGGCATATTCCAGCACAAGGTCCCATCCAATTACCCAGGCAACAAATTCGCCCATGGTGGCATAAGAATAGGTGTAAGCACTACCGGCTACCGGTATCATTGATGCAAATTCCGCATAACATAATCCCGCAAACCCACATCCCAAAGCGGCGATGATAAAAGAAATAGTAATGGCCGGTCCCGCATTGTTTGCTGCTGCTGATCCGGTAATAGAGAAAAGTCCCGCTCCAATAATGGCGCCAATACCAAGGGCCACCAGGTTTACCGGTCCAAGTGATCTTTTTAGTGTTCCCTCACCGCTCTCAGCTGCTTCCATGGTGAGTAAGTCAATAGACTTTCTAAAATTCATAATTTGTGGTTTAGTTTAATAAGTTAGTTTTTGTTATGCTGTTTAATTTGAATACGCTTTTGTAGTTCCTGTTGATAAATCAATATTTATCATATTAGTGTCAAACCTAAATAAAATATATCTAAAAATAAAAGGGATTCTTTTTAGAAATCCCTTTTATTTTTAAACAATATGTAAATTATTGGTGCTTGATCAATGCAGTTTTAATACTTGCAACCACCTCTTTTTTAATTGGCTCTTTAATTTTTACTTTCGCCGTTGAAACGCTTACCGCAATATACGGGGCAATAACTAGGGAGACGATAGACATCAGTTTAATCAAAATATTCATAGATGGACCTGAAGTATCTTTGAAGGGATCACCAACCGTATCACCTGTTACCGAAGCTTTATGAGGTTCTGATTTTTTATAGTGCATTTCGCCATTGATCTCTACTCCCTTTTCGAATGATTTCTTGGCATTGTCCCAGGCACCACCGGCATTGGATTGAAAAATTCCCATTAACACACCTGATACGGTAACACCTGCCAGCAGTCCACCCAATATTTCGGCCGAACTTACACTCGGGAACACCCCTTTAAAGCCAAACCCAACAATAATAGGTACTAATAAGGCAATTGCACCAGGTAACATCATTTCACGGATTGAAGCTTTTGTTGATATGGCTACACATTTTTCATACTCAGGTTTCGCTTTGTACTCCATAATTCCGGGGATTTCACGGAACTGGCGACGAACCTCCTGTACCATGTCCATCGCTGCTTTACCAACTGCGGCAATACATAGGGCCGAGAAGATAAATGGGATCATTGCACCTACAAATAAGCCTGCCAGAACAGGGGCTTTGTAAATGTCGATAGCCGAAATACCTGCAACGCCAACAAAGGCCGCAAATAAAGCCAGCGAGGTTAAGGCTGCGGAGGCAATGGCAAATCCCTTACCTGTAGCTGCGGTAGTGTTACCAACTGCATCCAGATTATCTGTACGTTCACGTACCTCAGGAGGAAGCTGGCTCATTTCTGCAATACCACCCGCATTGTCGGCAATAGGACCGAAGGCATCAATTGCCAGTTGCATAGCTGTAGTCGCCATCATACCTGCGGCAGCAATGGCCACACCATATAAACCTGCAAAAGCGTAAGAGAAAATAATACCGCCGGCCAAAACAAGGATAGGGGCAACTGTTGATTTCATCCCTACTGATAAACCACCAATTATATTGGTAGCATGGCCAGTGCCCGATTGCTGAATAATCGAATTAACAGGCCCTTTTCCCATAGCAGTATAGTATTCGGTAATGATACTCATTAAAGTACCCACTATCAGGCCTACAATAATGGCATAAAAGACATCAATATTTGTAAAGTCAACCCCACGTAAATGAAGCTGCTCGGGTAACATCCACATCACTATAAAATAAGAAGCAATTGCTGTAATCACAATTGATCCCCAGTTTCCTAAATTCAAAGCAGTTTGAACATTCGAATCCTCACCTTTGATACGTACAAACCAGGTTCCTATAATAGAAAATATAATACCCAATCCGCAGATCACCATAGGAAGCAATATCGGCGACATGCCGCCAAAATTATCCATTGCTACAATTTCTTGTCCCAATACCATAGTGGCCAATATTGTAGCAACATAAGAACCGAATAAATCGGCACCCATACCGGCTACGTCACCCACATTGTCACCTACGTTATCGGCGATCGTGGCGGGGTTACGTACATCGTCTTCAGGAATTCCTGCTTCAACCTTACCAACTAAATCGGCACCCACATCGGCAGCTTTGGTATAAATACCACCGCCCACACGTGCGAAAAGTGCAATAGATTCTGCACCCAGTGAAAAGCCTGTTAAGACTTCAATCGCTGTTTTCATTTCGGTGCTGTTGGCACTAACAACATTAAATATTTGAAGAAAAACAATGAACAAGCCACCTAAACCTAAAATTGCCAGTCCGGCAACCCCAAGGCCCATTACAGTACCGCCGGTAAAAGAGACTTTCAATGCTTGTTTTAAACTTGTTCTTGCAGCTTGTGTGGTACGCACATTCGCTTTGGTAGCGGCTTTCATACCAATGTATCCTGCGGTAGCAGAAAATACAGCGCCAATAATAAAGGCGATAGAAATGATCCAGCTCGAATGTAGCACTACGCCATTTACTTCATGTATATTTCCCGAATAGGCCAGTAAGGCCGCGGTAAATACCACAAAAATACTCAATACTCTCCACTCGGCTTTTAAAAAGGCCATAGCCCCATCTGCAATGTAACCGGCAAGCTCCTGCATGTTTTGATCTCCAGCATCCTGCTTATTTACCCAGGCACTCTTAATGGCCATTACCAGAATGCCAATTAAGCCCAATACAGGGATCAGATAAATTAAATTGTTTTGTAAAAACTCCATACTTTAATTCTTCTCGTTTAGGTTGTTTAATTTGTTTTGTTTGGTTCTCCTTTTTGTAATAAGTGGTGGTTCATTCTTGTGTTTTATCACAATCGGGCTTACAACAAAAATAACGGTGTAAACGTAATTAACAAATTTTTAATCAATTGATTGCAATCCTTTTTAAAAAATATATGCCAATGGGCATTGATTGATGTGGAGAAGCGTTTTTAAGATAAAAAAATATTGACATTAATGAACAACTGCGATTTTTAAATATATTAGCACTAGAAAGGGATGTGCCTACTGATCACAATTTAAAGGATATGCCCCTGACCAAACCAACCAAACCAACCAAAAATAATGGAAAAAGAAAATCAGGATGGCTCTTTTAAACGGGAGCTCGGCCTTTTAGATGGTACAATGCTGGTCGTAGGATCAATGATTGGCTCAGGCATATTTATTGTAAGTGCCGATATTGTACGCAATGTAGGTAGTGCCGGGTGGCTCATAGCCGTATGGGTAATTACCGGACTGATGACCATGACCGCTGCGATAAGTTACGGCGAGTTAAGCGGAATGTATCCTAAGGCCGGTGGACAGTATGTTTACCTTAAAGAATCTTACAACAAACTGATTGCTTTTTTATATGGATGGAGTTTCTTTGCAGTTATACAAACCGGTACCATCGCTGCAGTGGGGGTTGCTTTCTCCAAATTTGCTGCTTACCTGGTTCCGGCATTGAGCGAAGACAATAAACTGCTTCAGATCCAAACAGGATTGGATAGCTGTAATAGTCCAACTTATTTTTCTGTAAGTTCGGCACAGCTCATGTCTATCGCGGTTATCGCATTACTCACTTATTCCAATACCCGTGGTGTAAAAGGCGGAAAATGGATTCAGAACATTTTCACCTCCACTAAATTACTGGCACTTTTCGGTTTGATCATAGCAGGCCTTGTGATGTTTGAGCCCGAAGTATGGCATGCCAACTGGAGTAATGCATGGATGGCAACAAAGGCTGCATTAGTAGATAGCTGTAATCCTGTTGCAGGATTCAGTGTAACACCAATTGCGGGAACAGCCTTGTTGGGAGGTATAGCTGCTGCAATGGTAGGTTCTGTTTTTAGTAGTGATGCTTGGAACAACGTGACCTTCATCGCAGGTGAAATGAAAAACCCGAAAAGGAATATAGGGCTTAGCCTGTTCCTGGGAACACTGATTGTGACCATTATCTATGTATGTGCCAACCTGGTTTACCTTGCGGTATTACCTATGGATGAAATCGCACATGCTACAAAGGATAGGGTAGCGGTAACGGCCTCTACAGTTATCTTCGGTAGTATTGGTACAGGGTTGATTGCGGTGATGATCATGATCTCAACCTTTGGCTGTAACAATGGTCTTATACTTGCCGGATCAAGGGTATATTATACTATGGCGCAAGATGGCCTGTTCTTTAAAAGTGCAGGAAAATTAAATAAACATGGTGTACCGCAATGGGCACTTTGGGCACAATGCCTGGTAGCCGCTATTCTTTGTCTTAGCGGTAAATATGGCGACCTGCTCGACATGATTTCCTTTGTTGTCGTTATATTTTACGTACTGACGATTGGTGGTATTTTTATTCTTCGGAAAAGATTGCCTGATGCAGAGCGTCCGTACAAAGCATTTGGATACCCGATATTGCCGGCCTTATATATTATTCTTGGCATCAGTTTCTGCCTTTTGTTAATCTGGTTCAAACCACAATTTACCTGGCCAGGGCTGATTATCGTGCTGATCGGAATCCCTATTTATTACTTAACTAAGCAAAAGGAAATAGTTTAAAAAAGCTGAAGGTTTATAGTGGGTTGATCATTAGCCTGTGAATTGGGCTTGGTGCTTTTTGGCGCTTTGTGTTTACTGATCCAGTCTGTATAATCGGCGGGTTTAATTGGCTCTTTTAATAAGCCTGTTCCATACTGCATCAATGCAATTCTGTTTTCTATAACCTGCCTGTATTTCTGCATCAGGTGCTGAAGCTGTTGCTGGATCTTATTTTTGGGTTTTACCCTGATGTTTTTATTGAGCTGATTGATCAGTTGCAGGTTTAGCTCTTTGGTGAAATAAATGAGGGCAGATTCTATCCTTGCTTGTAAGGGCTGCTGGTCCTTAAAGCCATGCTGCTGATGAAGTTGTCTAACCTGGTTCTGGAACCGGTCGGATAACCCTAAAAGATCGGTAACTGATTTGTTCAGCTGAGCGAGTAGGGATTTAAATTCAGGAAGAATAGACTTTACAACTTCAGGGTTTGAGGCCATACTTTCCAATCCGGTATAAATTCGGCTAAAGGAAAAATGGTCTAGCACCAACTGAAGAATAAAACTTTCCTGTTCGGCAATCAGAATGCTGTCTAGTTCTTCCTCTTTTACAGGTTTCATATAATTGATGACTTCTGCATTTGATCTTAAGCTATCGGTACTGATCTTTGATTTTAAAATCAAACCATTCAGTGTTCTTACGCGGCTTAGTGCCACATATACCTGTCCGGCCACAAATGATTTTCCGGCATCAATAATGGCGCTGTCGAAAGTCAAACCCTGGCTTTTATGAATGGTTACCGCCCAGGCCAGCTTAATAGGGTATTGTGAAAATTCGCCCACCTGCTGTTGTACGATAGCCTCTTCGGTATCCGTTTTATATTCAAATGACTGCCAGGAAGTTTTTTCCAGCAGCAGGTCTTCTTCATTTGGAAAGGAGATGTAGATTTCACCGTCTTTAACGGATTTTACCTTGCCGATTTTTCCGTTATAGAATTTACGGTTTTCACCAGTATCATTCTTGATGAACATGATTTGTGCACCTTCTTTAAGTTTCAGGTTTTGCTCTGCCTGCAGTCCCAGGTCCCTGAACTCTCCGCTTATTTCTCCTTCAAAAGTATATTCCGTGCCGGGCAGCTCGTCCAGCTTCTCCTTGTTAATGGCATTGGCTTCGGCATTATGTGAAGTAATGATGATGGGGCTAACCTCGTCTGTAGCATTAAAATCAGGAGTGTATCTTTTATTTAATAACTCAAGTCCGCTTTGATCAATCTGATTGTTTCTGATGTCATTGAGGATTTTGATGAATTCTACCTCCGTTTGACGAAATACAGTGGTCAGTTCTATCTGTAAAACCGGATTTCTTCGGATTACAAGGGAGTCAAAAAAGTACGATGAAGGATAAGCCCTACTTAAAAAGCTCCAGTCTTCTCTTTTAGTGACCGGCGGAAGCTGGTACAAATCTCCAATGAGTAAGATTTGTACACCGCCAAATGCGGTATTGTTTTTTCTAACCGAGCGGAGTATCGCATCAATTACGTCCAGTAAATCACAACGTACCATTGATACTTCATCAATCACCAATAGTTCCAGTTCGTTAAAGAGGCTAAGCTTTTCCCTGCTATAGCTGAGGTCTGAAACCATGGATTGAATGGATATAAAGCCCGACTGCAGGTTTTCCAAACTGATGTCTCCCGGGAAAAATGATCCCGGAGGCAGCTGGAAAAATGAGTTGATCGTAGTGCCTTTTGCATTCATTGCAGCAACCCCGGTAGGGGCAATAACGGCCATTTTTTTTGAACTCGTTTCTTTAATTCTTTTCAGCAGTGTAGTCTTTCCTGTCCCCGCTTTGCCGGTAAGAAAAATACTCTGATTGGTGTACTCGATAAATGATAAAACTTTGTCGAAAATTGAATTAGAAGAACCGGCATTACTCATACTGCAAATTTATTGATTTTTTTTGCTGCAGAGGACATTGTTGAAATGTATATGGTAAAAATTCAAATAAGGTGTTGGTACGGTATAAACCGAGCCAATGCCGGTTGAACTTCATATTTAGTGCCATTGCAGGGATGGGGGGCACCAGCACCATTAAAGGAGCAATATAGAACCATTGGTAATGGATCAACATTCTGTGTAAGAGGATAAAACGAGACTTTAGTGCATTTACAACGTATAATGACCAATTCATGTTAAATATTTCAGGAATATTAATTACTTTTGCTAAAAATAGTAGTATTACTGAGATTTAGCCGATGACCGTAACTGTACTTGCGATTATAGAACCAGATGTTAAGCCAGCACCGCCACTGGCAAAAGTGATGAACGAAAGACTGATGCGCTTTGCCAAAGAGCTGCAAGACACACACCTTAGGGGACTGGAAACAGTAGAGCCCCTATTTGATGATGTAGTCATTTACATTGGGTATAATAGTAAATACAGTATCCGCTGGAAGATCGTAAACGATGTTCCCAGTAATATAGAGGCCGAGGTAGCCGATCAATGCGCCAAACTTGGTTATATCAAATGGAAAACCACGGTCTTTGGTGTGATCGATAAATCCTGATACTTTAAATCCTGATATTTTTCGAAACCCTGTTGAGATACATTTAGCCATCACTATGCAGCAAAAAGCTGTAGATGTGCACAATGAAACAGCGAAGAAGTCGGCCGAAATGCGGGCAAAGTCTAGTTTTCTCTCTACTTTCCCGGACTACAGTGCAAAGGAATTGCAAAACCTTACTACTGACTTAGAAAAGATGAAATCGAGAACTCTTTAGCGCCCTTGACACTATTTGTGTAAATAGTTCGTTTTAATTCAGTATTCTTTATTAAGATCTGAAACTTATTTTTTATTATTACGAACACAAACACAAATAAACAAATGAAATCTTTAAGAACCAGTTTATTATTGGCAGCCATCGGCTTGCTTGCCATTTCCGTACAATCATGCAAAACGAAGAAAGTTATTGCTAAGCCTACACCTGTTGAAAGACCTGCGCCACCTGTTGAAGAGAAAAAACCTGAGCCTGCCCCTGAGCCCAAACCAGCACCTGCGCCGGTAGAAGAAAAACCTAATTACAATTTTAGTAATGTTCAGTTCGAGTTTAATTCAGGAGTATTGAAAACAGCATCATTTGAAGTGTTGGATAGGATTGCCGCAGAAATGAAGAAAGATCCTTCAGTGAAATTTATATTAAACGGACATTCATCAATAGAAGGTTCAGCTGCCCACAATATGTCACTATCGGTTGACCGGGCCAATTCTGTTAAACTTTATCTGATAAATGCCGGAGTGAGTTCAGCTAACCTTTCTATAAAAGGGTATGGTGCCACCCAGCCTGTTGCTTCTAATGATACAGAAGAAGGAAAAGCTTTGAACAGAAGGGTAGAATTTAAACGTAATTAATTCATAATTTAATAAAACCATCTGTTATTATAACAGATGGTTTTATTATAAAGTCAGTTTATATACTCAGTAAGAATAATAACCCTGTTGTTATCAAAATTGAAAACAATACACCTATAATTGCCGAGTATATATTGATTGTAGGTCTTGAGCTCTTTTGAAGTCTTTTAGATAAGATACTTCTGCTAACAAAAAAGCCAATTGACGAAAAAAACATCACTACAATAAGTAGAGAAAAGGAATCGATATTTATAAAAGCACCTATTATATAGGTCATGGTTTTAATGTTTAAATTATGGTGCACTAATCTTATCACCTTTAACAGGTGAGTAATCGGATTTAACACCACCACTTACCTTGACTTTATCAAAAAAACATTTTATCCCTGTTGCCTGGCTGAAATCCTCCTCGTCCTGAATGTGGAAGTGTAAATGGGGTTCTGATGAATTTCCTGAATTACCACATTGGCCTAAAAGCTGTCCCGTTTTTACCTTATCACCTTGTTTAACTTTAACTGTGCCTTGTTTAAAGTGGGCAAACAAGATGTATTCATTATTCTGTGTTTTTAAAAGAACTGAATTTCCAATGGTAAGCATGGTATTCATTTTTCCGGGAATATTATCCTTAACCCCATCTACTGCAAATACTACTTCCGCGTCACACGGAGCGCTAAGCGGCTGCCCAAATGCGTAATAATCATCATTCTTTTTGCCATCGGTTTTATAACTTTTACCTTCTGCATTCGTCATGACCATATCAAAAGCATTCTTTTGCATCTTAGCGACTATATGGTAATTCTGCTCTTTGGTGTCGCCACCCCAGAACACAGTCCATTCTCCTTTAAAAGGTAATTGCATTTTACTGATATTCGGCTTTTGAACCTGTGGTGCTTCGTAAGGCTTGGCATAAACGCCTGTAATGGCTTTATTTTGATCTGTCCTAAGGGTAAGTAGTATTGTTCCCTTGTCCAGATCTGTCTTATAAACTGCAAATTGCTCTTGGTAGTTGATAAACTGAGCTTGTTTTAGTGATCCGAAGTTTTTTTTAAGATTCGCAATGAATGCTTTAGTTTTTTCGACTGATAACGCAATTTTGCTTTCCGGACTAAGGAGATTAAAAATGCTGTCAGGCTGTCCGGCATTGTAAAATTCCTTGAATTTAGTCATACTATATTTACTTGCGTCACTTTCTGACTGGCCAAAGGTTAAGCCTGCTGCCGTAATGGTAAGTAATAATGTGAGTAATGTTAATTTTTTCATACGCCAATATAATATAATTAATGGTTATGTATGAAGCTACGCCTGACTTACCTCCAGTCAACCGTTAAATCACGAAATTCAACGGAATAAGGTTCACCAGCAGAATGTGTATATTCAAACTTAAAGAGTTTAATAATCTTTACAGCTGGCAAAATCCCTCCAAATGTATAAGTGCACTTGATGGGTACGTCTGTATTGAGTTTTATAGATCTAAAATCACTGGCACCTACCATAAAAGATTTCAGTTTATACTCATTACCATCAATATCAATAATGGAATTTACACTTGACATAATATACCAGTTTGCAGCACTGGTTTTCAGGGTAACAGTCATTGTTATTGTCTGTGCTTTACTATCACCATCAACTTTTATCAATTTAAAATTGATATTATCAGATGTAATTTCCTTTATTGGTTCATTAATTTTTAATGAATTTCTTAGATATTTGTTTTCATCCTGGACTTTGATTAATTCTTTCTTAACCTGATCGCAGTTTTGAGAAGTTTGTGCATATGATAACGCGTTTATACCGCAAATCAATAGTGTAATTAATATTTTTTTCATAGCGCCAATTTATTCTATAGGTTATTTTAGTTTATAAAATCAATTCCAAAATACGATTTTGCAGGTAAAAAAACAAAGCATTTCTTTTACGGGATTGAGGATCACCTATACTCTTGGTAGATCAAAATAATTTGTAATGATGTGCTTCTGCAAATGCCGGCGGTATGGTTAACGGATCCTGGTGCCGGTATTCAGGGGAGTTAAATGTGTGATGAAGCGTGATAAAATGTTCTTTGAATATTGTTTTGAGATTGCTAAATAGCATTATGATGATATAATGCTTAATTATAAGTAATTTTGTCAATACGTTGACTAAATTAATGGTAATTTAGTCAATATGCTGACTGATTTACTATGGAATTACTTAACAGATCAATAGAAGGCCTGGAGTGAGGTGTCTTATAATTAATTTATTGCGAATGATTTTAGATTACTGAATTTAAGACAGGATGCTGGAAGCCTTTGGGAAAACTATCTGATCAGTGAACGGATTAAACGAAATAGTTATATACAGGAGCATACTCAGTATTTTTTCTGGCGTAATTATAATCAACAGGGGGGGGTGATCAGGTTGCAAAGGCGGCTTGTCAAATTGTATGAAGATTTGGAACGGTATGTCAACAGTAAATAGTTTGTTCTTGTATAGGCGGGAGCCCACTTAAGAGCTATAAATCCAATTCACGTGCCAATTTTTGTAAGGTAAAAAACGTATAAGACAGGGCAGAGATGCATTTTCCTCCTTGCTCAGAAAACATGGGTTACTGATTCAAAAAAAGAAGCGATATGTGACCACAACAAACTCTCACCATCACTTTAAAAGGTGGCCGGACCTAATCAAT